>Ga0255778_10000358_pt1 | contig 42133 bp, 41 predicted proteins | sample 071ome_31_FD_179976 | JGI IMG/M metagenome (GOLD analysis project Ga0255778, IMG submission 179976) | Coastal salt marsh microbial communities from the Groves Creek Marsh, Skidaway Island, Georgia - 071405CT metaG (version 2) | ecosystem: Environmental > Aquatic > Marine > Intertidal zone >...
GGCTTCGATTCCGGGGTCGACTCCATCCTCTCCAACGGGATTCGCGGATACGAGGAGCCGGTCAATGGCGCTGTTTCCCTTTAATCGTCCTGCCCGGGCCCTGCTCTGGGCCGGGCTCTTGCTGTTTCCCGGGCTTGCGGGCGCGGCCCCGCAGCAGCTCGATCGCATCGTGGCCATCGTGAACGACGACGTGATTACCGCGACGGAGTTGGTGAGTCGCATGCGCTTTGTGGAGCGCCAGCTCGAAAGCAGTGGCATGGCGTCGCCGCCTCGGGACGTCATTATTAATCAGGTCATGGAGCGCCTGGTGCTCGACAGCCTGCAAATGCAGATGGGTCGGCGAGCTGGGGTGCGAATTTCCGAAGAGGAAGTGACCCGTGCTATTGAAGCCATTGCGGGGCAGAACGGTCTCGATATCGAGGGCTTTCAGGCCCTTCTGGCCCGGGATGGGATGACCTACCGGGAGTTCCGGGAACAGATTCGCCAGGAAATGATTATTGCTCGGGTGCAGCAGAATCGCGTTAACGACCGGATTTACATCTCGCCCCAGGAACTCGAAAACTTCCTGGCGTCTCCCGTGGGGCGCGCGGCCACGGAAGATGAGTTTCGGGCGGGCCATATTCTGCTGGCCGTCGCCAGTGATGCGACTGCCGAAGCCATGGCCGAGGCCGAGGCGCGAGCCCAGGCGCTCGTGGCTTCCCTGCGGGACGGGGAAGACTTTTCCCAGGCCGCCGTGGCCAACTCCGCGGGGCAGCGCGCCCTGGAAGGGGGTGATTTGGGCTGGCGGAAGCCCGGCCAGCTCCCGAGCCTATTTGCGGAAGATGTGCTTAAGGCCGATCTTGGGGAGGTGCTGGACCCCATCCGATCCGCGAGCGGCTTTCATATCGTAAAAATCCTAGATAAGCGCGGGGCGAGCCAGCAGCGGGTTCAGCAAACCCAGGCCCGGCACATTCTCATTCGCCCCACGGAAATTCGCAGCGACGATGAGGCGGAGATGATCATCCGCGACTTGCACCAGCGTCTGCTGGCGGGAGAAGACTTCGCCCAGGTGGCCCGGGACTTCTCCGACGATCCGGGCAGCGCGCTGTCCGGCGGGGATCTCGGCTGGAGCATGCCCGGGCAGATGGTCCCGGCCTTCGAGGCGGTGATGGACGCGTCGGAAATTGGCGCTCTATCCGAGCCTTTCCGGAGCCAGTTCGGCTGGCACATCCTCGAGGTGCTGGAGCGCCGGGAGCAGGATATGTCGGAGGAGGTGAAGCGCCGGCAGGCCATGCGCATTCTTCGCGATCGTCGCTTTGACGAAGAGCTCGAAGCCTGGCTAACGGAGATCCGCGAAGAAGCCTACGTGGAGCTGAAGATCTAGGAGGCCCCCATGGCTTGCCTTCTGATCACCCCAGGGGAGCCCGCGGGCATTGGGCCCGACGTGCTCCTCGCCTTGTCGGGGAAGCCCCGGCGGTCGCGCTGGGCCGTCCTCGCCGATCCCGAACTGCTGTGCGCCCGCGCTGAGCAGCTTGGCCTAGCCGTTTCTATTGAACGCTTCGATCCAGCGGCCCCGCCGGCGCCCCCGGGGGTGCTGGAGGTGCATCCCGTCGCTCTTCGGGCTCCCGTAGTGCCAGGGGTGCTCAACGTGGAGAACGCGCCCTACGTGCTCGAAACCTTGGCGCAGGCGACGGACCTGATGCTGGCGGGCGCCGCCGATGCGCTGGTGACGGGGCCCGTACACAAGGGGGTCATCGCCGACTCGGGCATCGCCTTTTCCGGCCACACGGAATTTTTTGCCGAGCGTTCCGGGGTCGACGGGGTCCTCATGGTGCTCGTGGCGGGCACGCTTCGGGTGGCCCTGGTGACGACCCACCTACCCCTGCGCGCGGTGCCCGATGCCATCACCCCGGCGCGCCTCGGCGCTCAGCTGGAGCGCTTTTATGGTGGTCTTCAGCAGCGCTACGGAATCGCCGACCCTCACGTGGTCGTTCTTGGCCTGAACCCTCATGCGGGGGAAGGGGGGCATCTGGGGCGGGAGGAGCTTGAGGTGCTTGAGCCGGTCTGCGCGGCCTATCGGGCCCGGGGCTGGGCGGTGACGGGGCCGGTGTCAGCGGATACGGCTTTTACCCCCAGCGCACTTCATGGGGTCCATGGGGTGCTGGCGATGTATCACGATCAGGGTTTGCCGGTGCTGAAGGCCCAGGGCTTCGGCGAAGCCATTAACACCACCTTTGGCCTGCCCTTCATCCGGACCTCCGTGGATCACGGCACCGCCCTAACCCTCGCGGGCACGGGCCAGGCGGATGCCGGCAGCCTGGCCGCCGCCATTGCTGAGGCCGAGCGCATGCTGGCGGTACGCGCCTCGTGAGCGGCGCCCCCCCCTTCGCAGGTCATCGCGCGCGCAAGCGCTTCTCCCAGAACTTTCTGCGCGATCCCGTGGTGATCGATCGTCTTGTAGAGGCGATCCGCCCCCAGCCGGGGGATGCGCTCGTGGAAATTGGCCCGGGGCAGGGGGCCCTGACCTCGGCGCTCCTGGCGCGGGGTGTTGCCCTTACGGCCATCGAGCTTGATCGGGATCTGGCCGCGGGGCTTCGCGTGCGCTTTCCGGAGCTGGATCTCATCGAGGGGGACGCCCTGAAGCAGGACTTTACGGCGCTGGCGGCGCGCCTGGGTGCGTCCCGGCTCCGCCTGGTGGGGAACCTGCCCTACAACATTTCTTCGCCCTTGATCTTTCACGCCCTGGAGCATGCCGCGGCGATTCAAGACGCTCACTTCATGCTTCAGGACGAGGTGGTGCAGCGCCTCGCGGCTGCGCCCGGCAGCAAAGCCTGGGGGCGCCTTGGGGTGATGGTTCAGCTTCATTGCGACGTGCAGGCGCTATTTGCCGTGCCCCCGAGCGCCTTCACCCCCGAGCCGAAGGTCAATTCCCGCATTGTGCGTCTTCAGCCGCGCCCCGGCCCCGCGGGCCTGCCGACGGACCCCTCACTCTTCGCCGAGGTGGTGCGCGCGGTGTTTGCGCAGCGCAGGAAGACGCTCCGTAACACGCTCAAGTCCTATGCCGAGCGAGAGGCTTTGGCCACCCAGTGGGATCTGTCCCTTCGACCGGAGCAGCTCACCCTGGGTGATTTTGTTCGTCTTGCTAACGATCTTGCAGCGCTCAAGAGCCAGGGCGATGGCTAGCTACGTCGTGGGGGATCTCCAGGGCTGCCTTGAGCCCCTGCAGCGGGGCCTCGACGCGCTGGCCTTTGACCCCGCCCGGGACCGGCTCTGGCTAGTGGGTGATCTCGTGAATCGGGGCCCCGATTCCCTCGGGACCCTGCGCTTTCTCCGTGCCTTAGGGGGCGCCGTGCAGGCCGTGCTGGGAAACCATGATCTGCATCTCCTGGCGCTGCTGCTAGGGGGGCGTAGCCCGTCCAAGAAAGACACGCTGACGGAGATCCTGGAGGCCGAGGATCGAGAGGGGTTGACGGCCTGGCTCCGGGCTTGGCCCTTGCTGCACTACGACCCCGCTCATGACGCGGTGATGGTGCACGCGGGCATTCCTCCGGGCTTTGATCTTCCCGCAGCTCAGGCGGGCGCGGCGGAGGTGGCGGCAGCGCTTCAGGGGCCAGAGGGTCCTGCGTTTCTGTCCGCCATGTATGGCAACGAACCGCGATGCTGGGCCGAGAGTCTCGACGGGATGCCCCGGCTACGCTGGCTGGTCAACGCCTTCACCCGCATGCGGGTGCTCGGCGCTGATGGCGGTCTCGATTTGACCTTCAAGGGCCCCCTTACGGCCCTGCCGCCGGGGCGTCGTCCCTGGTTCGACGGGCTCCACCGCGACTTTGCGACGCGCCGGGTGCTCTTCGGGCATTGGGCTGCGCTGGATGGGGAGGGGCCCCCAGCGCCCTGCTTGGCCCTCGACACGGGGTGCGTGTGGGGGGGCGCCCTGACCTTTTACTGCTTAGATGACGGCACTTTTCACCGGGAAGAGGCCTGCCCATGAGGATTCTCAAGGTGGGGGGAGCGGTGCGGGATGCGCTCCTGGGGCGACCTATTCGGGAGCGGGATTGGGTCGTGCTGGGCGGGTCTCCGGAAGCCCTTCAGGCCCTGGGCTATCGCCCCGTAGGACGAGACTTCCCGGTCTTTCTTCACCCGGAAACGGGGGAGGAATACGCCCTCGCCCGCACCGAGCGCAAGGTGCGGGAAGGGCATCAGGGATTTACCTTCCATACCGCCCCTGACGTGACCCTCGAGGCGGATCTCGCCCGTCGGGATCTCACCATCAATGCCATGGCGGTTGATGAGGCGGGGGTCCTGGTCGATCCCTATGGGGGGCTTGAAGATCTCCACCGCCGGGTGCTGCGCCATGTTTCCCCGGCCTTCCAGGAGGATCCCCTGCGGGTCCTGCGCGTGGCCCGCTTCGCCGCCCAGCTGGCGCCCTTTGGCTTCACCCTGGCGCCAGAAACCCGGGCCCTCATGACCACCATGGCCCGGAGCGGAGAGCTGGAAAGCCTGTCCCGGGAGCGGTGCTGGCGCGAGCTTGAGAAGGCTCTGGCGGTGCGTGGGGCGCCGGCTTTCTTTTCGGTTTTGCAGCGTTGTGAAGCCCTTGCCCCGTGTTTTCCGATGCTGGCGGAGACTCCGGAGTCCGTTGCGGTGCTGGCCTCGGTGCCGCCGAGCATGGGGGCTGCCCGGGTCGCCGTGCTTTGGAGTGAAGCGGGGCTTCGCCTGGGCCTTGAAGGGCAGGCCGTGGCAGCGGCCCTGAGGGCCCAGGGGGCCCCCAAGCGAATGATTCAGCTGGCCCAGAGCCTGATCGTGGCGGCGTCCTGGCTGGCCCCAGGGGTGCCGTCGGGTGCTGCGCTGGTTGCTGGAGCCCTTGCCCTGGGGGCGCACCGTCAGGGCTCCGCCGCAGAGCAGGCGCAGTACGTTCTAGCTGCCGCCAGCCTTCAAGCCTGGGCGGCGTTCCGGGGCCCGGAGCGCGAGCGCTGGCTAGGGAATCTGCTGCAGGCGGCGCCGGCCTGCATGGACGTGCCGGGGGCTGCGCTTCAGGCTCTGTCCCCCACGGAGCGGGGGGCCGAGCAGGAGCGCCTTCGCCGGGAAGCTTTGGAGCGCTGGCTCGCGGAGCATCCAGTGCCACCGGGGGCTAGGGGCTAAGCGTCGTCACGGCTGCGCCGAAGGGTCAGGGCGATGTCATCGCAGGCGGCGATGGCCCCGGGCTTGTGCACCGTGAGTTCCAGCCAGGGTAGATCGAAGTCGGCGAGCAGTCGGGCGCACAGCCGTTCCGCTAGGGTCTCGATGAGCTGGAAGTGTTCCTCGTCGCAGAAGGCTCGAATCTGCTCGGCGAGCGCGCCGTAGTCGAGAGCGTCGGACAGGGCATCTTCCTCCGCGCCGCGGGCGGCGTCCGTAGGTAAGGTCAGGTCGAAGGTGAGGCGCTGGGGGACGGTTTTCTCCCAGTCGTATACGCCAATGAGGGTTTCCACGGCCAAGCCGCTGAGGCTTAAGCGATCATTCATGGGTGGCGGGCTCCAGCTCGGCTAGGGGCCAGCGGGGCCGCGCCCCAATCTCTAGTCCCGTGCGTTGGCCGCTTTCTAAGCGGCAAGCGCCGGCATAGGCAATCATGGCGCCGTTGTCCGTACAGAGGGCCGGGCGCGCCAGGTAGGCCCGGGCGCCTCGGGGGGAGAGGCGGGCGTCCAGCGCTTCCCGAAGCCGCTGGTTCGCGGACACGCCTCCGGCGATCACCAGGCGGTCGCGCCCCTGCTGAACCAGGGCCCGCTCCGCTTTCCTCACCAGCGTATCGACCACCGCTTCCTCAAAGGCAGCAGCGATGGCTGCCCGCTCTTCCCCATCGAGGGTGCCCTCCGCTTCGGCGCGGCGCGTGGCGGTCAGCACCGCCGTTTTCAGCCCCGAGAAGGAAAAGTCGAGGCCCGGGCGGTCAAGCATGGGGCGAGGGAAGCGATAGCAAGCGGCCCGCTCGGGATCCGCCCTTTGGGCGAGGGCCGCCAGGTGGGGGCCGCCGGGGTAGGGCAGGCCCAATAGCTTTGCGGTCTTATCGAAGGCTTCCCCCGCGGCATCGTCGATGGATTCCCCGAGCAGGGTGTAGCGCCCGAGCCCCTCTACATCGACAAGGAGCGTATGGCCGCCGGACACGAGGAGTGCCACAAAGGGAAAGGCCGGCGGGTCCGGTTCCAGGAGCGGCGCGAGGAGGTGTCCTTCCATGTGATGAACCGCCAACGCGGGAATGCCCAGGGAGAAGGCCAGACTGCGACCAAAGGTGGCCCCCACCAGCAAGGCGCCCATAAGCCCGGGCCCGGCGGTATAGGCTACGCCATCGAGATCGTCGAGCTGCCAGCCCGCCTCGGCCAGCACGCTTTCGAGGAGCGGCAGAAGGCGACGGCTGTGGTCCCGGCTGGCGAGCTCCGGCACCACGCCGCCATAGGTGGCGTGGAGGTCGACCTGGCTATGAAGCGCATCGGCGACGAGTCCGCGTTCCGTATCGAAGAGCGCGAGACCCGTCTCGTCGCAGGAGCTTTCGATGCCAAGCACGCGCATGAGCGGATATACCCACGGAAAAAAGCGGCATGCTAGCAGAGCCCGGCGCCCGTCGCGCGCGGGGGCACACAGCGCTAGACGGGAGCCCTTCTCCTTCCTATAATCGCGCGCCCTTTAATCAGGAAGGCCCCTAGGTCCTATGCCGAGCGTTAAGGTAAAAGAAAACGAGCCCTTTGATGTGGCTTTGCGTCGTTTCAAGCGGTCCTGCGAGAAGGCCGGTGTGTTGTCGGAAGTGCGTCGTCGCGAGCACTACGAGAAGCCCACGGCGGAGCGCAAGCGCAAGCAAGCTGCTGCCGTAAAGCGCCACGCCAAGAAACTCCAGCGCGAGTCCAAGAAGCTCGAAAAGAGCTACTAAGGGTCGGCCTGTGCCCGCCCTGGTGGAGCGAATTAAAGACGCGGTTAAAGACGCTATGCGTGCCCGAGCTAAGGCGCGCCTTGCGGCTTTGCGTCTGATTACCGCCGAGTTCAAGCGCATTGAGGTGGACGAACGCATCGAAATCGACGACGCGCGGGCGCTCTCTGTGCTCGACAAGATGGTCAAGCAGCGCCTGGATTCGGAAGCTCAGTATCGCGCGGCGGGACGGGATGAGCTTGCCGAAGTCGAAGCCTTCGAAATCACCGTTATTCGTGAATACCTGCCCGAACCCCTCACCGACGAGGCCCTCGACGCCCTCGTGGCCGAGGTGATCGCTGCTTTGGGTGCATCCTCTATGGCGCAAATGGGCGCGGTTATGGGGCGGTTGAAGCCTCAGGTGGCGGGGCGCGCCGACATGGGCGTGCTCAGCGCTAAGGTGAAGTCGCAGCTGTCCCCCTAGCGCTCTGGCCGCCGTGCGCTGGCGCTTCAGGCGCGCAGCGCAGCTCAAACCCCATGCTATGCTTTTTCCCCGCGGGCACGAGTGAGCCGAATGGCTGGTCGCATTCCTCAAGAATTCATTAACGATCTCCTGGACCGCATTGACGTCTCCGAGGTGATCGGCGCACGCCTTGAACTGAAGCGGGCGGGCAAGGAATTCAAGGGCTTATGCCCCTTCCACGGGGAAAAGACCCCCTCCTTTCATGTGGTGCCGGAGAAGGGCTTCTACCACTGCTTTGGCTGTGGCGTGCATGGCACGGCCCTCACCTTCCTTCTTGAGCATGACCGCCTTGAATTCGTGCAGGCCGTGGAGACCCTAGCGGCCATGGCGGGGGTTGAGGTCCCCCGGGAAGCGGGGGTAGTGCGGAAAAACGATCGACGAAGTGCCCTCTTTGCGGTGCTTGAGCGGGCCGATCGGTGGTTTCAGCTCCAGCTTCGCCAGCACCCCGATCGTGCGCGAGCAGTGGCCTATCTCAAGGGGCGCGGGCTCACCGGTGCCACGGCGAAGCGCTTCGGCATCGGCTACGCCCCGCCGGGCTATGAAAACCTTTTGAAGGCGCTCGGGGGTGGGCAGGCCCTCGAGCAGCAGCTGATTGAAGCCGGGCTCCTGGCCAGCCGGGAGAGCGGCGGAAGCTATGATCGCTTCCGAGATCGCATCACCTTCCCCATTCGCGATGGGCGGGGGCGCACCATTGGCTTCGGGGGACGGGTGCTTGGCGACGGTCAGCCTAAGTATTTGAATTCCCCGGAAACCCCCGTGTTTCACAAGGGGCGCGAGCTCTACGGTCTATGGGAGTGTCGCCAGGCCCTGCGGGATCCGGAGCGGGTCCTCTTGGTGGAGGGCTATATGGATGTGGTGGGCCTTTCCCAAGCGGGGGTGCCAGAAGCCTGTGCGGCTCTGGGTACGGCCGCCACGGCCGATCATTTGGAGAAGCTCTTCCGCCTCGCTCCGGAGGTGGTGCTGTGTTTTGACGGCGATGCCGCGGGGCGCCGGGCTGCTTGGAAAGCGGCGCAGCTGGCGCTCGATGCCCTGAACGACGGCGTTTCCGTGCGCGTGCTGTTTCTGCCCGATGGCGAGGATCCGGACTCCCTTATCGCGAAGGAGGGTGCGGAAGCCTTTCGGGCTCGGGTGGCCCAGGCGGAAGCGCTGTCGAGCTACCTGTTTCGCACCCTAGGGGAGGGCCTTGATCTCGCCCTTCTCGACGATCGTTCCCGGTTGGCCCACCGGGCCCGCCCACTGTTGGAAAGAATCCCCGGGCAGCTCGTAAAAACATTGATGTATCAGAGGCTTGCAGAGCTAACTGCGCTGCCCCAGGGCGCCCTTGAAGCAGCGCCGGAGCAAGCCGCTCCAGTGGATGCCTACGCGGACGGGCCGTTCCCTGAGGATCCTCAAGGTGGGGAGGCGCCGCTAGAGGTCCGACGTCCCCAGCCCGCCCCGGTCCGGGGCCGGGTCCGCCGGGAGCGGGCGGAACGGGCCCTGGCGCTCTTGCTCAAGCGCCCCGATCTTGCCGATGCGGTGCCCGAAAGCGCGCTGGTGGCCCTTTCTGAGCATCGCTCCGAGGCGGGGCAGCTGCTCGCCGAGCTCCTTACCATTCTTCAGCAGAGTCCGGGTCTCTCGGCCTCAGCGCTGCTCGGGCGCTACGTGGGCACAGACGCCCACGAGCGCCTCCTAAGCCTGGCCTCGGCGCCCCTCCCCTTTGAGGGCGGCGCCCTCACCACGGAGTTTGAGGAACTGCTCGGGCATCTGCAGGTCGAAGGGGAGACGGAAAAGCGCCGGGCGCTCTTAGAACGGATCCGTACCGGGCAGGCCCAGGATGGGGATCTCGAGGCCTTTATGGCCCTCAAGCGGGCTGCCGCGGGGGTCGACCCCCAGGCATCTTAGAGGCTCTGGGGAGTTGGGCTCAGGCCCGTTTGGTCGTATAATGGCCGGCTCGCCCGCCGATATCGAACGCCCTGACGCGAAGGAGCACCATGGCCGCTCAGAGTGCAACGCAGCAACAGCAATCCCAGCTCAAGGAACTTATCGCCAAAGGTAAGGAGCAGGGCTACCTGACTTACGCGGAAGTGAATGATCACTTACCTGCGGATATCTCCGATCCCGATCAGATCGAAGACATCATTCGGATGATCACGGAGATGGGCATCAAGGTCTTTGAACAGGCCCCCGATGCCGACGAATTGCTGACCGCTGGGGATTCCTCTGCCGATGAGCTTGCCGCAGAAGAAGCTGCCGCCGCTCTGGCTGCGGTGGAGACCGAAGTGGGGCGCACCACCGATCCGGTCCGCATGTACATGCGGGAGATGGGCACGGTGGAACTGCTCACCCGGGAAGGCGAAATTGAGATTGCGAAGCGCATCGAGGAAGGGCTTCGCGATGTGATGGCGGCCGTGAGCCAGTTCCCGGGAACGGTGGAATATATCGTCAACGCTTATGACCAGGCGGTGGAGGACGATAAGCTCACAGACGTGCTCATCGGTTACCTCGATCCTACCGATGATGTGCCCCCGGCGGCCCAGGTCCAAAATCGCAACGATAGCGATAACGACGATGAGGAAGAGACGGAAACCAACACGGGGCCCGATCCGGAAGAGGCGCGGGCGCGCTTCGAGGTCATTCGTAAGCAGCTAAAGAAGACCGAGCGGAATATTAAGCGCTACGGCCGGGATGGAAATGCCGCGGTCAAGGATTTAGAAGCGCTTGCGGAATGCTTTGCGCCGCTCAAGCTGACGCCCAAGCACTTCGATGAAATCGTACGCCAGGTCCGTACCAACCTTGACGCGGTTCGGGAGCAGGAAAAGGTCATCAGCCAGACCCTTATCCGCCGCGGCCGCATGCCGAAAAAGGTCTTCCTAGCCGAATTTCCTGGTAAGGAAATCGACGAGAAGTGGCTCGAGAAGCAAATTACGGGCAAGCAGGACTGGTCCTCGCGCCTAGCGGCTCACGCCGATGAGCTCCGCCGGGCCCAACGTCGTTTGCGCGCTGTGGTGGAGGAGACGGGCCTAACGGTCGCCCAGATCAAGGAAATCAACCGCGCCATGTCCCTCGGGGAAGCCAAGGCGCGGCGGGCCAAGAAGGACATGGTGGAGGCCAACCTCCGCCTCGTCATTTCCATTGCGAAGAAGTACACCAACCGGGGTCTACAGTTCCTCGATCTGATCCAGGAAGGCAACATCGGCCTCATGAAGGCCGTGGACAAGTTCGAGTACCGCCGCGGCTATAAGTTTTCTACCTACGCCACCTGGTGGATTCGTCAGGCCATTACTCGCTCCATTGCCGATCAGGCCCGCACCATTCGTATTCCCGTGCACATGATCGAAACGATTAACAAGCTCAACCGCATTTCCCGGCAAATGCTGCAGGAGATGGGCCGTGAGCCGACCCCCGAGGAGCTCGGGGAGCGCATGGAGATGCCTGAGGATAAGGTCCGCCGGGTGCTTAAGATCGCCAAGGAGCCCATCTCCATGGAGACGCCCATCGGGGATGATGAAGATTCCCATCTGGGAGATTTCATCGAAGACGTCACCGCCGGGTCCCCCATAGATATGGCGACGGACGAAGGGCTGCGGGAAGCGACCCGCTCCGTGCTTGGGGGCCTTACGGCCCGGGAGGCCAAGGTGCTCCGCATGCGCTTTGGTATCGACATGAACACGGACCACACCCTAGAAGAGGTGGGTAAGCAATTTGACGTGACTCGGGAGCGGATCCGGCAAATCGAAGCCAAGGCGCTTCGCAAGCTCCGCCACCCCACGCGCTCCGATCACCTACGAAGCTTCCTCGACGATTAAGTAAAAGCGCCCCTTGGGGCGCTTTTTTTTGCCTCTAGGCCGCGAGGTAACGCTGCCCGAGGCGGTGTCGGCGAGTCTGGTCTAAGCCCAGCGCTTCCTCAAGGTAGCGTTCCACGGACGCGAAGTCGGCGGCAATGGCGCCGTAGGCGGCCTGGAGATATTCGGGGCGCACGCCGGCGATGGCCATGATGGCCTCGAGCTCCGGCAGGGGGCGGTCCCCGTAGTAGCGGCGCATGCGCGGAAGCACGTGGCCCTCTAGATCGATAGCCATATTCGTAAATAGGTAGTCCGATAAGATCACCGACTCATCCACGCCCAAGGCGTGGAGAATCAGCGCCGCTGCGAACCCCGTGCGGTCCTTCCCCGCGGCGCAGTGCACCAAAAAGCCCCCGTCCTCTGTCTCGAGTAGGGCTTCGAAGAGCCGGGCGTAATCGTCTTGATGGTTCGTCGCGAGTTCGTGGTTGATAGCCACCATAAAGTCGATGCGCGCCTGGGCGTCCAGGTCCTCATTGGCGAGGGCCGTCCGCATGGCGATGGCGCTGCCTGGATCCATGGGGATCTCCACCCGCTCGGCACGAATGCCCTCGGGAGTGGGTTCCTGCTCTCGCTCCTCGGGGCGCCTAAGGTCGCAGATCGTTTGAATGCCCAGGGCATTGAACTGGGCAATCCCATCCTCCCCTAGGCGATCCATGGCGCCGGAGCGAAAGAGCTTTCCGCGATGGATCGCGCGTTGGCGGTGACCTGGGTAGCCGCCGAAGTCGCGCAGGTTGACGGCGCCGGGAATGGCGATGAGGCGATCTGGGGTCATGGTGGAATCCGAAGGTAGGCGAGCAGCGAAACTATCTCATGCTCCGATGACGGGTATAATCGGTCACTCCGGGCCTATAGCTCAATTGGTTAGAGCAGCGGACTCATAATCCGTTGGTTCCAGGTTCAAGTCCTGGTGGGCCCACCATCCTATGAACGCCAGGCCTCGGCCAGAAAATCGGTCATGATATCGAGCACCGCCCGCACCATGGCGTCGCCGTCTGCAGTGCCACAGCCTTGAGCTCGGGCTGCTGCCATTAGCAGCGTTTCCCCTACGCCGGCGATTACGTCCCCGACGAAGAGGTCACCGCGGAGAAGGTCCAACGGCAGCGGTGGCTCGTCATCGGCCGCCAGGCCGAGGGGCGACGCATTGCAGAGCACCTGGAACGCGGAGGGATCGGGGGTTTCAGCGGCTTCTACCCTCCCCGGTAGACCGTCAAGGCGCTGCATAAGGTCGAGAGTCCGGGCCTTCTCCGGATCAAAAATCGCGAGGCGAGCAGCCCCCGCTTCGAGGAGGGCGACGGCGATCGCGCTGCCAGCGCCTCCGGCGCCCAGGAGGAGGATGTCGGCACCCGCGATCGTGGCGCCGTGGTCCGTCAGCGCCTTTAGGAAAGCCTCTCCATCGGTGCTATGGCCATGCCAGCTGCCGTCGGGGTTTCGGCGAAGCGCGCTGACAATCCCGGTCCGCTGCGAGGTTGGGGAAAGGGTTTTGCAGAACGCCATGGCACGGGTCTTGTGAGGCATGGTGATACAAACCCCATCCACGTTTTTCGCAGCCTCGAGTCCCGCCATGGTCGTGCCGAGATCTTGCGGGGCGACGGTCATGGGGACGCACAGCGTGGCCATGCCCCGCTCTTGAAAATGGGCGCTGAACCAGCTCGGTGCCCGCACATGGTCAAGTGGGTCTCCCACAATTGGGAAGAGGCGCGTTGTTCCGGTGCACTGCAGGCCCACGGCGTCCGCCCCGGTGGTCATCCTTGGCGTTCCTGAGCGAGGAAGCTCCGCGCGCTCAGGATTTTTCCCCGCCTTAGGTAGGCAAGGCTGAAGAAGGCCCTGTCGAGGGGTAAGTGGCCAACGTTGCGGACCATGTTCCAAGCGAGGAGCACTACGAGGCTACGGCCTAGGAGGGCAGGAATGAGCACCGCAGGAACGCTGGCGCTTTGAGCCAGAAAGAAGAAGGGGATATCAAAAAACATGTTGAGGGTGGTGACCAAGGCGAAGGCCGTAAAGGCCTCTCGTTCCCAGCGCCGCTTACGCCAGCAAAAGGACAGCAGCCCAATCCATAACGGCACCCAGAGGGCTCGCGCGGTGGTGATGCCCGCGGTGCGGTTGGGGTCTAAGCCCGAGTTCTCATAGAAGCTCGCCTCGGGAAAGCCCAGGCGAAAGAAGTAAAACAGGCCAATGAGCAAAGTCAGATGCATGCGCCCGAGGAACAGCTCGTCGATGGGGCGTCTTCCCCAGGCTGCCTGGAGAAAGGCTCGGAGGCGCCAGCGCTGCGCTGGGCGCTGGATGCTGTTGAAGAGGGCTTCGTAGCGACGCGTAAAGAACATGAGCATGCCGATTAGGGAAAGCTTACCCATGCCTGCAAAGAGGGCAACCTGGGGGATTAGCGTGAGGCTGCTCGCGCCCACGGCGAATAAATCAAGAGCGAGGGTTGCGGTGAGATAGCCCGCTAAGAGGAAGGCGGCCCCCCGCGTACCTCGGTTTAAGGTATGCGTAAAGGCAAAGCCAAGGGCTAATAAGATGACGATGAGGCTTCGCCAGAGCAGCTCGTGAGCGCCGCCGAACAGGTAGGTTCCGGCCCTTAGCGTATCGATGCCTTCAAGGGCTGCGATGAGAACCTCAAGACCTAGCACTCGGGCGGCACCTAGGGCCAGCGCGGGAAGGGACGTCGCGACAATAAAAAGGCTTAAGGTCCAGGTGCCGACAAGAAAGCGGAGGGCGATGGACGCCTTGGGCGTCCTTTTCTGAGCGATAGCGCCCAGGGCCTCCAGCTCCTCCTGCGACAGCGGGGGAAGGTCGCGATCGATGGTCATGCCGGTCTCCCCTCCGCTGGCGCGGCGCCTCGCAGCGCAAAGTCAATTAGAAGGCCCACTACGCTTAAGCGAAGGATTAGCATCAGCGCAAAAAGGGTCGGTGCGCTGCTTGCCGTGGCCACGAGATAGAGGGGAATGTCGAAGCCCAGGTTGGCGAGGGACACAAACGCCAGCCCCGCCATCACGGTGCGGAAATGCCAGTCTCGGGCCCAGCTGATGAGCCCAAGGATCGTCAGGCCCAGGACGAAGAGGGCCCGCCAACTGAGTGCGCTGTCGATGAATGCAAGATCGTGGCTAGGAACCTGTTCCGCGAGCGCCGGAATAAGAAAATTGCCTTTCGCAATGAGGGCGACCAAATAAAGCACCGAGCATCCCAGGAGGACCAGTATCCGTGCATCGATCGGGGGCAAGCCCTGGGTGCCATTTCGCCAGGTCAGAAAGCGATTGGGCTCTCCCTCATAGGTGAGGAGGGCCAGCAGGCAGCCCAGGCCTGCTAAGGCTCGGGTGAGCATGTCCCAGGAAAACCCATGGGAGAGGCGAGGCTCTAATGCGGATGCGCCAAGAGCGATATCAAGGATCACGCTGCCGAACAGCAGAAGCGTTGCCGCTACAAGGGCGGGGCGGACAAAGCGACGAAATAGCACGGCGGGGCCAACGAAAAATGCGAGCGCGAGCCACATCAGGTTTCGCTGAATGACCAAGCTGGGAGGGTAGGGAAGGGGTTCTAGCTTCCCCAAGGCAAGATAGGCAAAGGCGCCCTGAGTTTCCGAGGCCCCTGCGAGCCAGGCATTGAGCGCGAAGAGCAGTTCTGAGCCGCAAAAAACTAAGGTCGCGACCATGGCGGCGCCCGCCGCTAGGGCCCGAGGCACAGCATTATTGTTGGCCATACTCGCCCTTGCTTGGGACCAGTTGCACTATTGTAGTGCGCTTTTTTGTGTGCGCATAGAGTCATTAATTTAAGAAAATTTAGGCTCTTAGGTTTGCTTTGGGCCCATTTGTCGCGGGCGTGTCGAGTCGATTCGTTGTAGATTGATTCGCAGCTAAGGTCCGCAGAGATTGAGCAATGTTTGAAGCGTGGGGAGTTAGATCGGGGCACTTTATCAACGGTGCCTGGGTGCCCGGGCAGCCGGGGGTGGACGTGTTCTCGCCGATCGACGAAGCACCGCTGGGGCGTATCGCGGAGGCCAGGGAGGAGGAGGTCGGCGCTGCGGCGCAGGCCGCCGCGGCGGCCTTTCCGGCTTGGGCCGCGCTGGGGGCGGAGGGCCGGCTTCCCTATCTCCTTCGCTTCGCCGAAGAAATTGGGGCCCGGGCTGATGCTTTTGCCACCGTCGAAGCCCTTGATGCGGGCATTCTCGAATCGCGGATGCGCCACGGCATCGTGCCCCGGGCGCAGCTGAATATTCGCCACTTCGCCGAGGCTGCCCTAACGCTCCAGGATCGGGTGCTGGAAACGGCGCAGGCGCGCCATCTCGTGCGCCATGATCCTGCGGGGGTCTGCGCCATCATCACCCCTTGGAACTCGCCCCTCATGCTCAGCACCTGGAAGCTGGGGCCGGCGCTGGCGGCGGGGAATACCTGCATCCTCAAGGCGCCGGAGTGGGCGCCCTTTTCCAGCGCGCTGGTGGCCCAGGCCGCGGAGGCTGCGGGGCTCCCCCCGGGGGTGCTTAACCTTCTGCAGGGCACGGGGGCCGGGACCGGCGCAGCCCTTATCGATCGCCCCGAACTCGCTCGCATTTCCTTTACCGGCTCCACGGCCACGGGGCGGGCCATCGGAGCAGCGGCCATGGGGCGCCTCGTGCCCTGTAGCTTAGAGCTCGGGGGGAAATCGCCCTTTATCGTGCTCCCGGGCGCCGATCTCGATCTGGCGGCGCGCACCGGCGCCCTGATGTATCGCAATGCGACGCAGGTTTGCCTAGCCGGGACGCGCTTGCTCATTCACGAGGGGATTTTTGAAGCTTTCCTTGACCGTATGGGCCATTACGTCGCGCAGCTGACCGTGGGGGATCCTCGGGAAGCGGCTACGGAGGTAGGGCCCCTGATTCATCCGCGCCAGGCGGCCCGGGTAAAGGCTTATGTGGATGGGGCAGTGGCGCGGGGCGCGGAGGTCCGCTGGGGAGGGAAGCCCTCGGGCGTGGGGGCCCTGTATTTTGAGCCCACTCTGCTGACGGGGCTTCCCGCCTCCGATCCCATCGTGCAGGAAGAGGTGTTCGGCCCCGTGCTGGTGGCCCAGCCCTTCGCCGATGAGGCGGAGGCCATCGCTCTGGCCAATGACACGGTTTACGGCCTGGGGGGCGTGTGCTTCGGCCCTGAGGCGGATGCGGTGCGCGTCGCTGAGCGCGTTCGCACGGGCTTCATCTGGGTCAATTCCTTTGGAATCCGCGATCTGGACGCCCCCTTTGGAGGCTGCCGCCAGTCCGGGGTGGGTCGGGAAGGGGGTGATTGGAGCTTCGAGTTCTTTTCGGACGTGAAGGACATCATCGTGCCCAAAGCCCCCTTCGAACCCAGCTTCGCTCACCGCTAAGGAGATCGGCTGATGACTGAGGCGACGGCGACGGAAGGTCGCATTGTTGGCGCGGCTCTGGTTTCGCACCATCCGGGCCTGGCCCAGGGGGAAGACTTCCGCCTAGAGGCGGGGGCTGGGCGGGACTCGGATTTGATCGCAGGCTATGGGCGGCTGCGGCGCCATCTAGACAGGGTGGCCGCGGATACGCTCGTGATCATCGATACGCACTGGTTTACCACGGGCTATCACTTGATCGACGCGGGTGCGCGTTACGAGGGCAGCTACGTGTCCGACGAGATGCCCTGGTACTTAGCCGATCGCCCCTATGCCTACGACGGCGATCCGGCCCTGGCGCGGCTCTGTGAAGCCGTTGCCAAGGAGCGGGGCATCATGGCGCGCTGCGCGGACCATCCGGCCCTTCCCCGACACTACGGCACCGTGAACTTGGTGAATGCGCTCGGCAAGGGCGAGAAGGTGCTGACCTTAAGCTGCTGCCAGAACGCGCAGAACGAACACTTCCTGGCCATGGGGGCCGTGCTCGGGGAGGCCATTCGCCGGTCCGGGAAACGGGTGGTGATCCTCGCTTCCGGAGCTCTTAGCCATAAGTTTGTTCCCATCGATTGGCAGCAGGTGCACCCGCGCATCTACCACCCGGACAACGTGTCCTCGGCCCATCACCGCGCTCGCGATCAGGAGGCTATTGCGCTGCTCTCGGCGGGGCGTCACGGAGATCTGCTACGGGACTTCGCCGAGGATTTCCGCCGCCTGCCCTGGGAAGCCCTCGGGGCCCACTATCTACAAATGGTGGGGGCGCTGGGCGGCGCGGCCTGCACCGCTCCCGGGGCGTGCCTCTCGGAGTACGAGAACGCTCGGGGGACGGGGAACATCCATATTTGGTTTGAGGGGGAAGCATGAGCGTACTGACGGGACCGCGACGGGAGCGGCGGCGCGTACTTCATAACGGCGTGCCCCGGTGGGGCGAGGTGGAAGGGGACCGGCTGCGCCTGGATGGGGGTCCCGCGGTGGCTCTCGATGCCTTACCCCCGTTGCCGCCCTGCACCCCGCAAAGCATCTTCTGCCCCCATCTGACCTATCGTTCCCGGGGCGTTGAGTCCCGGGGTGTACCCCAGCCCACGGCCCATCCCACCTATTTCATGAAGCCGGTGACGGCGCTGGCCGCCCATGGAGCCGTGGTTGAACGTCCCGAGGGGTGCCAGTACCTGAACTATGAAGGGGAGTTTGCGGCGGTCATCGGTCGCCCCACCCGGGATGTGACGCCCGAGGAAGCCTGGTCCTGCATTGCGGGCTTTACCCCCGTGCTTGATCTGGGGCTTCATGATTTCCGCGACACGGATTCGGGCTCCATGCTGCGGGTGAAGGGCATGGATGGCTTCTGTCCCGTGGGCCCGGGACTCGTCTCCGGCGTCGATCCCCGAGAGTCGCGCCTTCAAACCTTCGTGAACGGCGAATGCGTACAGGATGCGCAGATTGGGGAAGAGCTGATCTGGGGTCCCGAATACCTGATTTCCGATCTGGCGCGGCACATCACCCTCATGCCCGGGGATCTTGTGTTGACGGGGACGCCCTGCCACTCCCGGTCCGTGATCCCGGGGGATGAGGTCAGCTTGAGCATTTCCCAGCTGGGGACCCTCACCGTGACGGTGACGGCACGACCCGCGCCTCGGGCGGAGACGGGCCACGCGCCGCAGGATTCGGAGGAGGCGCGGCGCGTCGCCCTGGGTAACGATGCGCGAGTGCCCGAAGCGCTTCGTGAGGCGCTTCAGCGGGCGCGGGCAAAGCGCCGCTCGCAGGAGGGGCAGGCATGAAGATTGGGGTTGCAGGGCTTGGCGCGATGGGTCTGTGGCTGGCGGGGCGGTTGCTGGCTGCCGGCCATGAGGTCCGCTGCTTTGCTCGGGGGGCCACCCTGGAGGCGCTTCAGCGGGAGGGGCTGCGTCTGACCTTTGAAGGGCAGGAAAGCGCCACACCGGTCTTTGCCACGGACGATCCGAAGGCCTTGGGCCCGGTCGATCTTTTGCTGCTGACGCCGAAAAGCCAGGCCTTGCCGACCCTGGCGGCGCAGCTTTCGCCGGCCATTACGGGAAATACGACCATCGTGCCCCTGTGTAATGGGGTGCCCTGGTGGTTCCTCGCAGAAGCGCCGGCGCCGCTTCGGGGCGGCGCGATGCTGGGAATCGACCCCGGCGCGGTCTGCGAACGCGCCTGGCCGCTCGACCAGGTGCTGGGTTCCGTTGTGCATGCTTCCGCTTTTCTTCAGGCTCCGGGCCATGGCGTCCATGTGATGGGGAACGGGCTGCTTCTGGGTCCCGTGGTGGACGGCGGTGCACCCCGCTTGGCACCGGTGGTTGAAGTGTTTGAAGCGGCGGGCTTTAAGGTGGGCCCGCAAAGCGTGGCCAGCCTCCGCCAGGAAGTCTGGTACAAGCTGTGGGGGAACATGACCATGAACCCCTTATCGGCGCTGACCGGGGTAACCTGCGACGTGCTGCTGTCCGACCCCGATCTCCGCGCCTACGCCACTGCCATCATGGATGAAGCCGCTGAGCTGGGCCGGGCCCTAGGCTGTCCCATCGAGGATAGTCCGGAGGATCGCCACGACGTCACCTTGGCCCTCGGCGCCTTTAAAACCTCCATGCTGCAGGATGCGGAGGCGGGGCGCCCCCTGGAGCTTGAAGCCCTGCTCTGGACCCCCCAGGCCCTCGCCAAGCAGCTGGGCCTCGCCGTGCCCATGATGGATGCGCTGGCGGGAACGATGCGGGTCTTCGAAAAGGGCCGGGGCTTTTAGGGGCGCGCTACTTCAGCGTCCCCTTCAGGGCTTTCGCATGGCGCCGCAGGGTCGCCGCCAGTAAGGCGGTGTCGGCGCCGACGCCCAGAAGCGTCGCCCCGGCCTTCCGCGCCTCCCCCAGAAAGCGTTCGCTCCCGGTCATGAGCCCCGAGGGCACCCCCAGGGCCTGGGCCTTGCCGATGGCGTCTAGCACCCGCTGTTCCATTTCCGGATCATCCGCAGCGCCCAGCCGCCCCAGGGAGGCGGTGATATCCGCAGGGCCAAAAAACACCCCCGCCAGGCCCGGGGTTTGGGCGATGGCGTCGAAGGCCGCAAGGGCCTGCACGGACTCAATCTGAATCCACAGCTGCACGCGCTTATTGGCTTCGGCCAAATAATCGCGATCGGCGCCCCAGCGCGATGCTCGGGCGAGGCCTGCGCCGACGCCGCGGATGCCCTCCGGGGGGTAGCGCGTGGCCGCGACCAGGGCTTCGGCCTGGGCGCGGGAGTCGACCATGGGAATCAAGAGGTGGTCCGCGCCAATGTCGAGGTAGCGCTTGATGAGCGCCGCATCCCCGTGGGGAAGGCGCACAAAGGGCTGGCTATCGTAAGCCGCGAGGGCCTGAAGCTGGCTCAGCACGGATCGTAGATCGTTCGGGCCATGTTCCGCGTCAATCAGCAGCCAGTCATAGCCGGCGCTCGCGACAATCTCGGCGCCGAAGGGGTCGGCGAGGGCCAGCCAAAGACCCACCATGCCTTCCCCGGCGACGAGGCGTTCTTGGAAAGCGCTCATGGGCCTGCTCCTAGCTGAAGTGGACGGCGATGGTGCCGAGTTCGCCGTAGTCGGCGAAGAAGCTATCCCCGGGCCGTGCGGCCACGGGGGCGGTGAAGGAACCGCAGAGGACGATTTCTCCCGCGGCGAGGCCCTCACCGTGCTCCGCGAGGCGATTGGCCAGCCAGACAATGCCCAAGGCGGGATGGCCCAGCACCGCCGCGGCCACCCCCGAGGCCTCGATCACCTCGTTGCGGTGAAGCGTTGCGGCGACCCGGGGCAGGTCGATAGCCTCCGGCGCCTTGACCTGGCCGCCCACGATCAGCGCGGCGTTCGCCGCGTTGTCCGCGATGGTGTCGATGACCGTGCGTCGACGCCCGCTTTCCGGGTCCGCGAGCTCGATGCGCGCATCGATGAGCTCGAGGGCCGGGGCGACCCAGGCCGTGGCGGAGAGCACGTCAAACAGGGTAATGCCCGGGCCCTGAAGTGGGGCCTTGAGATAGAAGGCCAGCTCCACCTCGAGGCGCGGCGTGAGGAAGGCGTCTGCGGCGAGGCGGGCGCCGCTGGTGTGCAGCATGTCATCGAGGAGGATGCCGAAATCGGGCTCATCGATGCCCGAAGCCAGCTGCATCGCGCGGGAGGTAAGGCCAATTTTATGGCCTATGACGCGCCGGCCCCGGGCCACCTTACGGTCCACCCAGGCGCGCTGCACCGCATAGCTGTCGGCCACCGTGAGCCCCTCGGCGCTGGCGGAGAGCTGGGAAATGGTGTGTCGGGACTGCTCCGCTTCGTCGAGCCTTTGAGCCCAGCTTTCGATGGCGTCGGGGGTGAGGATCATGGCATCGCTCCTAGGCGATTCAGAAGGTAAAGCCCGGCAAGAACGGTCAATGCCAGGCAGTTGGCAAGGCTCCAGACGCGGAGCGCGGCGCTCGGTCGAAGGGCCGCGGGCATTTCCTCCGCGCTGAGCACGCGATGGTTCAACACCGCGATCAGCGGCCCCGCGAGGAAGGCGGCCGTGGTCATGAAATCGATGAAGGTCAGAAAGTGCTGGAGCAGGGTAAGGAGGAGGCCCGTGGCGAGGGCCACGAGCACCGCACCCACGGTGGCCACAGGCCCTGGCCCTTCTTCTCCGCGCTGAAAGAGCACGAGCGCTGCACTGTGCACCCGGGGGAAGCCGTCGATGATGGTGAGCAAGGTCGTGAACATCACCCCGAGCGCCGCCACCGCCACCAGGGCTGCGGCGCCGTCGCCGAGGGAGGCGGCGTAGAGCCCGATCACCTGCTCGGCGAAGCCCACGGCGGAGGGTTCGGGTGCGATGGCTTCGCTGTGCATCACCCCCGCGCCCATGATCACAAAGCACCCCGCAAGGACCGCGGAGCCGATGTAGCCCACCTTAAAGTCGGCGAGGGCCTCTGCCATGCGGCCCGCCCCCGGGGCGTTGTCGTTTGAGGTCTGGCGGTCGGCGACGGCCCACAGGGAGTGAAGGATGGAAAGATCTAAGGCCGAGGGCATGAGGCCTAAGAGCGCTACCAAAAACAGCAGCAAACCGGTGGAGAGGGGCGGAAAGGCGAGGGCCTCAGCGTTCCAGGATACGTCGGGGAGCACTAGGGCCGTAGCCAGGAGCGTGGTGACCGTCAGGGTGGCCACGAAGAGCCGGCTAAGTTGAATGAGACCCCGAAGGCCGCCGGCACGCACCAGAAGCCAGGCGAGCACGAGAAGCACGGCGCCAAGGGCAGGAGGCGCGAGGGGCGTTTTCAGGCCCAGGGCGCCCAAAAGTCCTGCGCAGGTGAGCGCCGAGGCCGCCAAAATGATGACTTGCACCGGGAGCTGGGTAAGGACAATGAGCGCGAGGGCCCAAGGGCCCTGCTTTTGATATCCGGTGAGGAGCGAATGCCCGGTGGCCGCGGCGTAGGCGGGGCCCGCGCGAAAGCTTGGGTACTTCAGGGCATTCGCAAGGAGGATGAACAGGAGGAGCCCCAGCCCGTAAAGTGCTCCGGCGCGGGTGGCCTGCACCAGGTGGGACGTGCCGATGGCCGCGCCCGCGAACAGTAAGCCCGGCCCTAGCCGAGTCCAGCCCCCATGCCCCATGTGGTCCCCGTGACGTCTGCGCAGCGTCTTCGCGCTGTCCTTGCTGAAGGATGGCCGAAGCCCCCATGATCGTCCAGGGTTCCGGGGAAAGGGAGAACGCGGTGCTAAAACGCCTTGCCTGTCTGTTGCTGCTGCTGGCCAATGCCGCGGGGGCGAGCACGCCGCCCAACGTGGTGCTCATCGTCGCCGACGATCTAGGTTTCACCGATTTGGGGCTTTACGGGAGTGAGATTCCCACGCCCCACCTCGATCGCCTCGGCGCCGAGGGGGTGCAGCTCATGAATTTCCATGCCAATGCCTCCTGCACCCCCTCCCGCGCCATGCTCCTTTCCGGGCGGGATAACCACGCCGTGGGCTATGGGGCCAACCCTGCCGCGGTGCGGCGCATGCCCGAGCTTGCGGCGCGGCCTGGTTACCGGGGTGCCTTCCCGGAGGGACTTGCCTTGCTTCCGAAGCGCCTTCGGGACCTCGGCTATCAAACCTATTTTGTAGGGAAGTGGCATCTCGGTAGCGATGCCTCTGCCCATCCCCCGGCCCAGGGCTTTGATCACAGCTTTTATCTGGAGCAGGGGGGCGGTAGCCATTTTGCCGATGCCGTGGGGACGCTCTCCGCCGATGAAGCGCTTAGCTATTGGGAAGATGGGGAGCCGGTCGGGTCCCTACCCGAGGACTTCTTCTCGTCCACGTTTTACGTCGATAAGGCCCTGGCCTATTTGGAGCGGGCCCAGGGGCAGGATGCCCCCTTCCTGCTGCAGCTGTCCCTGACCGCCCCGCACTGGCCCCTACAGGCGCCGGAGGCCTGGCGCGATCGCTTCGCCGGGGCCTACGACGAAGGCTGGGCCGCGACCCGGGCGGCGCGGCTCGCACGGCTGGGGCAACGCTTTCCCGCCTTGGCGTCCGCGCCGAACTTCCCCGAGGCGCTTGGCGCCTGGGAGGACCTCCCGGAAGCATCGCGGCGCGAGGAGGCGCGGCGCATGGAGATTTATGCCGCCTTGATTGCGCACATGGACGCGGAGCTGGGACGGCTTTTCGCGGCCCTCGAGGCCACGGGCGCGGACGAGCACACCGTGGTGCTCTTCCTCTCGGACAACGGGCCCGAGGGCAACGACGTCATGGCCATCGCCGACAATGCCACCTGGGTGCCTAGGACCTTTGATCTTTCCTTTGATGCCATGGGCGCGCCGGGCTCCTACGTGAGCCTCGGCCGCGGTTGGGGCCACGTTAGCGCGGGGCCCCTCAATCGCTACAAGAGCTTTCTTTCCGAGGGCGGGACGCGGACCCCAGCGCTGCTTCGCTACCCCGGGGTGCTTCCGGAAGGCCTCGCCAGCGACGCCCTGGTGGCGGTGACGGACGTGCTGCCGTCCCTCTTGGCCTGGGCGGGGGCGCCGGCGGAGGATTTAGACGGCGTTCCGCTGACTGCCGAACGCCTCACTTCGGAAGATCGGGGCGCGCCCTTTGCGTTGGAAATCTACGGGAATCGTGCCGTTTGGGACGGCCCCTGGAAGGCCCTTTGGGATTTCTCCACAGACCATTGGCAGCTCTATCACTTGCCCTCGGACCCGGGGGAGCAGACCGATCTGTCCCGCCGCGAGCCCGAGCGCTTAGCCGCCCTCGTCGCCTTCTGGGACCGCTACGCAGAGGACAACCAGGTGTTTCGCTTTCCCCGGGAAACGGGCTACGGGCGCTATCCCGATCAGCGTCCCTAGGGGGCGCTGACCTGCTACTCTTGAGGCACAAAATCGATCGCGCCCCGCAGCGTACGGGGCCGGCAAAAAGGGGGAGACCTTGATGACCACCGGTGCACTATCCGATACGGCTCAGGCCGCCTATAACGAAAGCGCCATTGATCTCGCGAGCCGCATGTCCTCGGCGCGGAGCGCCGCCCGCGCGGCGGGCATTTTCCCGAAAACGGAAGACGAGCGCTTTCCTCGGCATAACCGGGTGCCCCTGGGCGTGGCCCGGGAGTATGCCCGCATGGGGAACCAGCCCCTGTCCGATGCAACCGAGGCCCTGGGCACCGAGTTCGGCGCCCACTTTGAGCACCTTGGGCTCACCATCGGGACCATTATCCACGGCGTTTCGCTGCGCGATCATGATGACGACGCCTTTTACGCCTTCCTACGCCAGGTGCTTCTCGAGCGGAAGGCAATCTTCTTCCGCGATCAGCATCTGACGGAAGACGAGCAGGTCGCCTTTGCCAAGCGCTTTGGCAATCTCGACGCCTTCCCCTTTAGCACGCCGGGGAAGAACCCCTACGTGGCGCAGATCATTCACGACCAGGACTTCCCGGGAACGGAGAATAATTGGCATACGGACGTCACTTGGATGGAACGTCCCTCCCTAGGCTCCGTTGCTCAGTGCGTGCACTTGCCGCCCTATGGCGGGGATACGCTGTTCTCCGATAGCCATGCGGCCTACCTCGGCCTGCCCCAGGAAATTGCAGAGACGCTTGAAGGGGTGGTGGGTACCAATGATTATCGCCTTTTCCTTGACCGCGGGGCGAAGGCTTTTGGGGAGGACCTGGTCGAGGAGCTCAAAGGAAAAATTCCCTTCGGGGTTCAGCACCCCCTGCTGCGCACCCACCCGGAAACGGGGAAGACGGCGCTCTTCTTCAACAGCGCGTTCCTTCGGCACGATTCCCTGGCCGATGCGGTGACCGGGGAACCCCTCGGCGACGAGGTTTCCCGGGCGCTCGTGGCGCAGCTGCTTCAGCAGCATCATCGGCCGGAGTACATCTGCCGCTTCCCCTGGACGGAAGGGGCGCTGGCCTTTTGGGATAACCGCGCCGTGCAGCACTACGCGGCCAGCGATTACTACCCCCATCGGCGCGTGCTGCGCCGGGTGACGATCAGTGGAAGCCGGCCGTACTACGCGCCGGAGGAAGCCCCGGCCGTGCCGCCCTTGTTCTAGGGGCGGTGCTTAGGCCCACGCGCGAGTAGGGAGGATGGGGTGGATTCAGCCTATGAAGCAGTGCCGCTGACGGGCTACGAGCCGGTGGACGATGAGACGCTTCTCCTTCGCGCCGAGGCCGCCTATCAAGCGCTCGCCACTCGGCGCTCGCTTCGGGCGTTCTCCGATCGGCCCGTGCCCCGGGCCGTCATTGAGCAGTGCCTGCTGGCGGCGGGTACGGCCCCGAGTGGAGCCAATCATCAGCCCTGGCACTTTGCCTGCGTCAGCAGCCCCGAACTCAAGCGTCAGATCCGGGAAGCTGCCGAGGCTGAGGAGCGCGCCTTTTATGAGGGGCGCGGAGGGGAGCGCTGGCTGCGAGATCTCGAAAAGCTGGGGACAGACGCCGATAAGCCTTTCCTTGAAAGCGCGCCCTGGCTCATTGCAGTCTTCGCTCAGCCGCAAAGTCCCGATGAAGCCGGGGACCCCCGCAAGAACTACTACGTGAAGGAGTCCGTGGGCCTTGCCACGGGCTTTCTGATTCAGGCGCTCCACAGCGCCGGCCTCGCGACGCTCACCCATACGCCGAATCCCATGAAGTTCCTAAACCAGGTGCTTGGGCGCCCCAGCAGCGAGCGCCCCTTTGTGCTGCTGGTGGTGGGGCACCCGGCGGCGGGGGCCACCGTACCCCGCTATGCCCTAATCAAAAAGCCGCTGGACGCCATCGCGAGCTTCCAGTGAGCCTTGAGCTCGCCTCCGCTCCTCGCGCCCGCCGTCGGCGGCGTTGGCTGTTGCTGCTGGTGCTAGCGGCCCTCGCCTGGGGCCTGCAGGGGCTGGGGGCGCCGCAGACGGTGGAGGCGGGTGCCTGGCGCCGGGGCACTGAGGATCGCCCGCTGATCATTGCCCACGGGGGCGGACTCCGCCACGCGCCTGCTAATACGCTTGCGGCCCTCACCCGGGCCGCTGCCACCGGGGTGGACGTCCTCGAATTTGATGTGCAGCTCAGCGCCGATGATCAGCTGGTTCTCATGCACGATTTAACGGTGGACCGCACTACCAATGGCGCGGGTCTCGTCCGCAGCCTTCCCCTGGCTGAGCTCCAGGCGCTGAATGCCGCCGCCCGTTTCGAGGGCCCGGCCGGGGCGGGCCATGCTCCCGAGCCCATCCCCACCCTCGCGGACGTGCTCGAGCACTTCGCGCCCTCGCCCCTGCGTTTTGTGATTGAGCTGAAGAACCCTGGGGCTGACGGGGCGCTCGCCGCCGAGGGCCTCGCCGAGGCCCTTCGACGCTTCGACCTCGAGGATCGGGTGATCGTCGGTTCATTCCACGGGGAAACGCTGGCGGCCTTTCGGGAGGCCAGTGGCGGGGCCGTGCTCACCTCCGGGGCCCCCGGGGAGATTGCGCGGGTGATGCTGCTGCCGGCCCTGGGCCTTGCTGGAGGCGCTTTCGATCCCGCCCCCGTGGCCGTACTTCAGATTCCCCTCCAGGCGGGGCCTTTAGAGCTCAGCGCCCAAGGGTTTATCCGGCGCGCGCAGGCCCTAGGGCAAGCGGTGCAGTATTGGACCATTAACGACCTTTCCTCCATGGAAAGGCTGGCGCTGGCGGGCGCCGATGGCATCATGACCGACGATGTTCCGGCGCTCCGCGCCGTGCTTAAGGCCCAGGGCTTTGCCCTCCCCGATCCCTGGATTGCGACGCCCTAGCTAAGGAGCCCCTCGTGGTTATCGATGCTCTTCGCCGCGTACCGGTTTTTTCTACCTTGAGTGATGCCTCCCTGGCCCAGCTTCAGACCGCTGCCGAGGCCCAGCGCTTAAAGTCTGGCGCCCTGCTCTTTTCCGAAGGGGACCAGGCCGGCGCGGTATATCTGCTGGAGAGGGGAAGCCTGCAGGTCTTTCGCCGCACCCGGGATGGTGATGAGCGAGTTTTGGCCCGCCTAGAAGCGGGGGCTGTGGTGGGGGAGCAGGCCCTTCGGGAAGGGCGTCGGGGTCGCCGAAATGCAAGCGTGCGCGCCCTGACGGAGGTTACGCTCCTGGCCGTGCCGGCGGAGGCCCTCTTTGCCCTGCCTGAGTTTTCCGCCGTAGCCGCGGCCTTTACGGCCCTTGGCTTGGAACAAACCCGCGCCGTGCTCAGCGCCTTCAGCGCTCTGGGGGAAGCCCTGGGCGTGAAAGCTTTTGCCCTAGGAACGGTCCAGACCTTCGAGGCGGGCGCGCTGATCTTCTCCGCAGGCGCCGAGGATGACGCCTTCTACCTGGTCGAACGCGGCGAGGTGGGCCTTTATGAAGCCTCGGGGTCGTCCCCGCGGCGTCTTTGGACCCTGGGGGAGGGGACAGGTTTCGGCGCCCTCGCGGGGCCGGGCCTAGGGCCTGCGGAGGTCAGCGCCCGAGCGGAAGGCCCTCTGGCCGTCCTTCGCATCGAGCGGGAGGCCTTACTGGCCCGCTTCGGCGGGGAGGGAGCTTTAGAGGCCACCCTAGCCGAGTTTCAGGGCGCCTCGGCTACGCCTCAGCGAGGCTTTGTGGTGCGCTACGGGGGCGAGCTTGAGGGGGCGCCAGCCCTGACTCACCTCTACCAATTGCCCGACGGTCAGGAAGTGGTGGTGACTCGGGCCCTGCGCTCCCCGGCGCTCGTTGCCCAGGGCCAGGGCCTCGTGGCTGATTCGGAAAGCGTTTTTGAGGCCGAGGGGCTCGTTTCCACTCTAAGCTTTGCCGGTGATCGACTGGTGTCCGCGGCCCTTTTCCATGAGACCGTAGACAGCATGGCGGTGCTCTCGGCGCTGCTCGATGGTACCCCCGTGGCTCCCTGGCAGCGGGCGCTCTTTGAGCGCAAGGGGACGCTGAAGCTTCTTAGGAATGAGGCGCTCGGGGACGACGCGGAGGTGCTCTGCCCCTGTACGGGAACCACTCGAGGTCAGCTTCGGGTCGCCCAGGCTGCGGGGGCGACGTCCCTCGAGGCCCTGGTTCAGCGCACGGGAGCCAGCGCGGTCTGCGGGGGCTGTAGGCCGCGGCTGGCGGCGCTCGCGGGGTCCGATCAGTGGCGCCCCGTCCGTTGCGAGGCGTTGTCTTACCCTGCCAAGGATGTGGTGGCCGTGACTTTGGCACCGTTCGCCGAGGCCGGGAAGGCGGTGGAGTTTCCCGCCTTTCAGCCGGGGCAGCATGTGGTGGTACAGGGCTTGGTGGGGGAGGACTGGATTGAGCGCCCCTACACCCTGGCCTCGAGCGCGGAAGATCGGCAGCGTCTGACCCTGCTGGTGAAGCAGGAGCCTCAGGGACTGTTCTCGAGCTGGGCCCGGCGTCAGCTCGAGGTCGGGGACCTGCTGCGCCTCGGTCCGCCCAGCGGCGAGGCCTGCCTGCCCGACCAGGATGGGCATCGCCCCGTGGCGGCCTTCGTCGCGGGCATTGGGGTGACGCCGGCCCTGGCCCTGGCGGAAACCTTCGCGCAACGCGATCCCCGCCGTCCCTTGCACGTTTTCTACTGCGGACGAAGCGCCGCCGAGCTGGCGGGCCTGGAGCGCCTTAAGGCGCTGCAAGCAGCGGGGCTCAATCTCTCCCTGACGCTGTGGGAAACCGCAGGCCGGGGCCGGCCCCAGGAGGCCGATTTCGCTGCCTTCCTTGAGCCGATCCCCGAGCCCTTTGTGTTTGTTTGCGGCCCCGAGGGCTTTGATGAGGTCCTGACGCCGTGCTTGGACGCGCTTGAAGTGCCCGAGACGCGGCGCTTCCTTGAGGTGTTCACGCCCCAGGGCGCGCGGCCCGAGCAGGCCCTGGGGCCCGCTTGCCCCATCCCCGATGGCTTCAAGTATCAGTGGCCCGGGAGCGCGGGCGCGCCGGATCAAGGGCCCTGTCCCGATGGGGCTCAGCCGGCGGTAGGCCTGGTTACCGTAAATGACAGCCTGGCCGTGCAGGCCGAGAGCTTTCTGCGCCAGTGCTATCAGGAGCTCGGCGCCGAAGACGCCTTCCCCGCGCGCTGGGCTCGGGTGGCTCAGGCCATTGAGCAGACCGGGTCCTACGAGCACACCTTTGATGAGTTGCTCTTCGGCGCCCGCCTTGCTTGGCGCAATTCGGCCCGCTGCGTCGGGCGGCTGTTCTGGAATGGTCTTCACCTCGAAGATGCCCGCCACGTCACGGACACGAACGGCATGTTCGAGGTCCTAAAGCGTCACCTCACCCTAGCCACCCAGGGGGGGCAGCTTCGCGCGGTGATGACGGCCTTTCGTCCCCAGCGCCCGGGAGAGGCCCGGGGGCCCCGGGTCTGGAACAGTCAGCTGCTGCGCTACGCGGGCTACCGGCAAAGCGATGGGTCCCTCCTTGGGGATCCGGCCAACGAGCGGATGACGGCGGAGGCGTTGAAGCGCGGTTGGGTGCCGCCGACCCCAAAAACGGGGTTTGATCTCTTGCCCCTAATCCTCGAGATGCCAGGAGCGCCCCCGGCCCTCTACGAAATTCCTCGGGAGCTGGTGCTCGAGGTGGCTCTCGAGCATCCCGAACACCCCTGGTTCGCTGAGCTGGGGCTGAAATGGTACGCGCTGCCTGCGGTTTCTGAGGTCAAGCTGTCCCTGGGCGGATTGAACTACACCGCGGCGCCCTTTAATGGTTGGTACATGGGTACGGAGATCGGCGCGCGTAACCTTTCTGACCCCTACCGCTACAACTTGTTGCCCCGCCTCGCCCAGCGCCTAGGGTTGCCGACCCACCGGCCGAGGACCCTATGGCAGGACCGAGCTCTTCTTGAGCTCAATATCGCCGTGCTCCATTCCTTCGAGCGCGCCGGCGTGAAGCTGGTGGATCATCACGCGGCCACGGCGGATTTCATGCAGTTTGCCGAGCAGGAGCACGCCGCGGGGCGCCAGGTGGCGGGGCGCTGGAGCTGGCTGGTGCCGCCCATCTCAGGCTCAGCGACGCCGACCTTTCACTACGAGTGGGAAGAGCATACGGTGCTTCCCCAATACTTCTATCAAGCTGAACCTTGGGACCCCTAGGCCTCGTTCAGCCCAAGCCTTAAGGAGTACGCGATGAAAACCCGTGCGGCAGTGGCCTTTCAGGCCGGAAAGCCCCTGGAAGTGGTGGATGTGGATCTGGAGGGGCCGAAGGCCGGGGAAGTGCTCATCGAACTGAAGGCCACGGGGGTCTGCCATACGGACGCCTTTACCCTATCGGGCGACGATCCCGAGGGAGCCTTTCCGGCAATCCTGGGTCATGAGGGCGCCGGCGTCGTGGTCGAGGTGGGCCCGGGGGTAACGAGCGTGGCCCCGGGGGATCACGTCATTCCCCTCTATACGCCGGAGTGCCGCAGCTGTGAATTCTGCCTGCACCCCAAGACCAATCTGTGCCAGGCCATTCGGGAAACCCAGGGCCAGGGGCTTATGCCCGATCACACGAGTCGCTTTAGCCTCGATGGCAAGCCCATCCTTCACTACATGGGCTGCTCGACCTTCTCCAATTACACCGTGTTGCCGGAGATTGCCGTGGCCAAGGTGCGCCCCGATGCGCCCTTCGACAAGATTTGCTACATCGGCTGCGGCGTCACCACGGGCGTGGGCGCCGTGGCCTTCACCATGAAGGTGGAAGCGGGGGCGACGGTGGCGGTCTTTGGCCTCGGCGGCATCGGCCTCAACGTGATTCAGGGGGCTCGCCTGGTGGGGGCTTCCCGCATCATCGGCATCGACACCAACCCTTCCAAGGTGCCCCTGGCGACGCAATTTGGCATGACCGACTTTCTGAACCCCACGGAGGTCGACGACGTGGTGGCCGAGATCGTCGCCATGACCCGGGGTGGGGTGGACTACAGCTTTGAGTGCATCGGCAATGTGCAGGTCATGCGCCAGGCTCTGGAGTGCTGCCATAAGGGTTGGGGCGAAAGCTGCATCATCGGCGTGGCGGGGGCAGGGCAGGAGATTTCCACCCGGCCCTTCCAGCTGGGGACGGGCCGGAGCTGGCGAGGCACCGCCTTCGGCGGCGCTCGGGGCCGCACCGATGTGCCGAAGATTGTTGATTGGTACATGGAGGGGCGTCTGAATATCGACGACCTCATCACCCACACCATGCCGCTCGATCAGATCAACACGGCCTTCGATTTGATGCACGCGGGGGAAAGCATCCGCTCCGTGGTGGTTTACGAGTGACCGTGGAGACCCTAAGCGACGTCGCCTGCTTCGGCGGGCGGCAGCTGCGCCTTCAGCACGCCTCGGAAGCGCTAAGCTGTGCCATGACCTTCTCCGTTTATCTGCCGCCCCAGGCCCGAGCGCACGCCGTGCCCGTGGTTTACTGGCTTTCCGGGCTCACCTGCACGGATGAGAACTTCGTTACGAAGGCCGGGGCGCAGCGGGCGGCAGCAGCCTTGGGCCTGGCCCTGGTGGCTCCGGATACGAGCCCCCGGGGGGATGGAGTGCCCGATGATCCCGAGGGCGCCTACGACTTCGGTCTGGGTGCGGGGTTCTACCTGAACGCCACGGAGGCGCCCTTCGCTGCCCACTACCACATGGCCCACTATGTGGAGGAGGAGCTCCCGGTGGTGCTGGAGGCCTTTCCCGAGCTCGATCACACCCGAGAGGCGATCTCAGGTCATTCCATGGGGGGCCATGGGGCCCTCACCATCGCGCTGCGTAACCCCTCGCGGTTTCGCTCTGTCTCTGCTTTCGCGCCGATCTGCGCCCCCTCCCAGGTGCCCTGGGGTCAGAAGGCCTTTCGTGGGTATCTCGGAGAGGATCGTAGTGCCTGGGCGCGCTACGACGCCTGTGCGCTGCTGGCGGAAGCCCCTTCCGCGCCGCCCCTGCGCGTCGACCAAGGCGCTGCCGATGCTTTTCTCGAGACCCAGCTGCGGCCTGAATTGCTGGTGGCGGCGGCGGCCCAGGGCGGGCACGCCCTCGACTATCACCTGCACGACGGCTACGACCACAGCTACTTCTTCATCGCGAGCTTTATCGACGAGCATCTGGCCTTCCACGCGGAGCACCTGGCTGGAGCTTAGGGGATGTGCTCCCCGACGTCGTAGCGATAAAGCCAATCCATGGTGGTGCCCCGGGCGAAGGGCGCCGCCAGGTTGCGGAAGGTCGCGAGGGGTGCGCCCAGGTGATAGACCCATCCGTAGCGGCGAGAGAGCTGCTGAATGCGAGCGGTGCGCGAACGGCGCCAGGACTCGTAGCTTGGCAGCGCGTCCGCGAGGGTCGGCGTTTGCTTAAGCGCCAGCGCCAAGGCGGCGCTGTCTTCGATGGCCATGGCCGCCCCCTGGGCCAAAAACGGAAGGGTCGGGTGGCAGGCATCGCCCAGAAGCACCACCGGTCCCCGATGCCAGCAGGGCAGGGGTGCGCGATCAAAAAGCCCCCACTGGAAAAGCCCCTCGGGGGTGACGCGCTCGAGAAGCTGCTGAAGCTCTGAGTGCCATCCTTTAAAGGCCGCGCGGAGATCCTCCGGCTGGCCAGGAAGGGCCCAGGACTCTTCGGTCCAGGCCCCCGCTTCCACCACCGCCACGCCGTTGATCCGCGCGCCGCCGTCCACGGGGTAGTGCACAAAGTGCTTTCCCGGGCCCCACCACACCTGGCTATCCGGAGCCTGAAGGGCCGGCGCAAGGCCTTCGCTCGGCACGAGAAAGCGCCAGGCGACTTGTCCCGTAAAGCGCGCGGGGGCCTCGCCGAAGCACCAGCGGCGCACCTCGGAGTGAATGCCATCGGCCCCGAGGAGCAGATCCACGGGCCCGTCGACCCCAGGCAGGGTAACGCTCCCCTCGTTCTCCCTGATGGCACTTGCGCTGACCGCACGGCCCAGCCGCAGCTCTACGTTCGGATGGTTAGCGAGGGCGGTTTGAAGGGCCTCGTGAAGATCGGCGCGATGAATTTGCCAGTAGGGGGCGCCGTAGCGGCCCTCTGCTTCCGCGCCGAGGCGCGCTTCCGTGATCGTTCGGCCCGTGCGGAAGTGGCGGAAGCGCGAGCGTTCCGTCGCCGTGACCTTGCCTTCCAAAGCGGGACCGAGGCCCAAGCGCAGAAGCACGCGGCTGGCATTGGGGGAAAGCTGGATGCCCGCGCCCGCGGTGCGGTGCGCGGCCGCTTGCTCCAGCACGATGACCTCGTTGCCCCCCTGGCTGAGGGCGAGGGCCGCCGTGAGGCCGCCCAGGCCGCCACCGGCAATGGCAATGCGGTAGCCCATGGCCTCCGACCGTTTTCCACTTGCGAAGGAAAGGATCATAGCGACGCAGGCGTCCCGTCGCGAGGCGCGCCTTGCCCCTCGCGGGCCCCTCTGAGCTATGCTCCCAGCTCATCAGAAAGGAGACCGGGGAGGGTCACCGTGACCGCATCACAAAGCCGTGCCGCCGACGCCTGGAGCGTTCGTCCTCTAGCCCCCATGGTAGGCGCAGAAATTACGGGCTTAGACCTTGCGTCGCTGGATGATGAAGCCCTCGAGGCGCTGCGCCAGCTGATGGTGCGCTATGGCGTCATCTTTTGCCCCGACCAGCATTTGAAGGTGGAAGATCACGTCGCGCTGGGGGCGCGCTTCGGACCCCTGGAGGGTCATCCCAATCTAAAGTTTGATACTCCGCACCCGGAGATCTTCGAATTGCGCGCCTCCGGCGGTGGGGTGGCCGATGAATGGCACTCGGACCTCACTTTTCAGGAAGAGCCGGCCCTCATGTCCATTTTGCACATGAAGCGCTGCCCCCCGGTGGGCGGAGACACCATGTGGAGCAGCCTGACCGCGGCCTACGAGGCCCTGTCCGAGCCGATGAAGGCTTTCCTTCAGGGCCTAACCGCGCTCCATGATGCCCTGCCGCACAATCGCCCGGACAAGATGACGATTCATCCGGTCATCCGGCGCCACCCGGAAAGCGGCCTGCCCGCGCTTTACGTGAATGAGCATTTCACCCGGCGCATCGTCGAACTGGGCGCCGAGGAATCGGAGGTGCTCCTCCGCCACCTAACCCGTTGGGTGCAGCAGCCTCGCTTTACGGTTCGCTATGCCTGGACCGAGGGGACCATCGCTTTCTGGGATAACCGGGCAACGCAGCACTTCGTGTTGAATGATTTTGAAGGGGAGCGGGTGATTCAGCGGGTGACCGTACAGGGGGATCGGGTGGAGCCCTTCGGGCAGCCCAACTGGCCGCCCTACCTGAGGGAAGGCCGTCTTTCGGCGACCTCCCGCCATGATCGCCAGCTGGCCCTATATCTTCGGTCCCAGCAGGGGCAGCCCGCCGACGAAGCCTAGGGTGCCGGGGGCTTCTCGAAGACGAGGATAAATCGATCCGTGTTCCCGCGGATTTCCGGGGCAAAAACGTTGCTCTGGCGGTCGTCGTCAGCGTTTCGCAGCGCGTTGCTTCGCACAGCCAGCGAAAGCCCCGATGCCTCTGCGAGGGCTTCAATCGCGCCTTCACTGATGCGATGGAGCGTACCCCCAACGGAGAGAGGGGCCTCCGCTGCGGCCGCATGATCGACGAGGAGGATGCGCCCCCCCGGTTTCAATACCCGGGCAAGCTCCTGGAATACGGCTAAGGGTTCGCCGAAGCTGATCTCCGGCTCGGGGTGGAACCACAATTCATGGGGGCCCATGATCCATGCCGCGCGATCCACGCTGCCGGTCGCTAGCCCCAAGTCGCCAAAGTCACGGATTAAGGGTTTTACATTGGGAAGCCGCTGCTGAGCCAGCCGGGCTTCCACACGCTCACCCACGCGATTGGCAAGCCAGGGCGGGTTTTGCATCAGTACCTCCCCGGAGGCCCCCACCGCCTCGGCCAGCAGTTCAGTGTTGTAGCCGCCGCCAGCCTCTAGATCGAGGACGCGTTGGCCTGGTGCCACTCCCAGGAGTTCGAGGAGCACCTCGGGCTTGCGTTGCGGATCGAGCGCAAGATCGGCGTCGGGCCGTTCCGCAAACGCTGCCGGGATGCACAATAGGGCAAGGCAAAGAGCGGTAAAGCGCTTAAGCTGCTTCATGATGTTCTCCCTCAAAAGCGGCAATGGTAGTGCGGTGGAGAAGGCGGTCATGGCCTTCGTAGCCCCCGGTCGCGCAGTGGAGCACGCTTCGGTTGTCCCACATCACGAGCGTGCCCGCTTCCCAGCGATGGCGATACTGGAACGCTTCCCGGCCCTGCCACTGGGCCAGCTCCCGGAGTAAGGGGATGGCCTCCTCCTGCGCCATTCCCTCAATACCCACGATATAACCCAGGGTGCTGAAGAAGCCGAGGCGCCCCGTTTCCGGGTGGGCCCGAACCAAGGGGTGGGTTTGAGTAGCCCGGGCCTCGGCGGAGGGGCGAATGGTCATGCTTCGATCCGTGGCCTGGTCCGTCTCCCCGTAGGTGCCCTCTGGCGCATAGGCCCCCGCGGCGGAGTGAATGGCCGTTAGGCTCTGGTAGAACGCCTGCTTGTCCGGGGGTAGAGCCTCGTAGGCCGCGTGTTGATTCGCAAAGAGCGTATCGCCACCCACCGGGGGGATAACCTTTCCGTAGAGGCAGGTGCCCGCGGGCGGCTGGGCTTGAAAGCTCCAGTCCGAGTGCCAGTTTTCCGCAAAGAGCGGGGCCTTTTCATCGGCGCGGCGGGAAATGGCGATGACGTGCTGGCGGCCCGCGATGGGGGCGATGAAGGGGTCATGGCCGAAGCCCCCAAAGTACTGGGTGAAGCGTTCGAGATCGTCGTCCGACAGGTTCTGCTCGGGAAAGGCGAGCACGTGATGCGCAAGCCACGCCTCGCGCAGAGCGGCGACGGTTTCCGCCGACAGTTCGTCGCGAAGGTCGATGCCCCGGACGGACGCCCCGAAGCCCTGGCCACTCTTTTCAACGGTAAACATGTGATCTCTCCCCAGATCCGTCTTATCAACGCGTTTTACTGGCTCACGGCCTCGGCCACCAGCGCTTTTTCTTCTTCCGTGAGGGGCGGCGCAGCTTCCGCAGCCAAGGCCGCCTTCAGCTCTTGCCGGTTTTTGATCCCCAGCACGACCGTAGCCACGCCCGGTAGGCTCAGGGCGTAGCGATGGGCGAGATCGGCGGGATCCACGCCCCAGCGCTGGGCGAGGGCTCGAAACCCTTCGGCGCGCCGGTAATCCGCCATGTCCTCTCCCGCTTCGTCCATGGGCCGATCAAAGGCTGCGGTGAGGGCGCCCCCCTGCACCGCGCGGATGCCCATGACGCTCACGCTGGCGGCGTTGGCGGCCTCGCGAATTCGCCCAGCTTGGCAGGGCTCGCGGAATCGATTTAGGTCCCCGGCGGAGTTCAGCGCATTGGTGATCACCTGGACCACGGCAGGCCGCTGCGTCGCTTCCAGGGCGCGGAGCACGGTAGGGGGGTAGCCGATGCCCGTGATGCCCCAGGCCTTGATCAGCCCCTCGGCTTTAAGCGCCTCAAAGGCCGGGATGACGGCGTCGTAGTAGCTGCGCTCCCGGGTGGCAAAGCGATCCTGCACCGCGGCGATGGCCGGGTCCGGGAAGGTGTAGTCGTTGGGGATGATGTTGCTGTGAAGAAAGTAGAGGTCGACGTGATCGCGCCCCAGCGCGTCGAGGCTCCGCTCTAGGTTCTCTCGGAGCCGGGGCAGCACGGCTTCATCCTCCCGTTGCCCCAGCTGACACTTCGTGGTCACGCGTACGGTGGGATCCCACCCCCCTTGAAAGGCTTCTCCAAGAACGCGCTCCGATTCGCCCTTGCCATAGAGGGGGGCAAGGTCAAAGAGCGTGATGCCCGCGTCCACTGCCTCGCGAACCGTGGCCACGCATTCCGCGCGGGTGGTTTCCCCCCATAGCTGGCCCAGGCCGCCGCCGCCGAGGGTGAGGGCGCTGACCGATTCCAGGCTGTTCATGGGGCGTGTGTGCATGGCGGGGCCTCAACGTTTTGCGGTGGCGGTCGATTACACTCCAATGAGCATAGCCTGAATTTAAGGGGGGCCTCCATGCGCCTTGCACTTGCCGGCCTCGCCGCTGGCTTCATGATAACCCTCGCCGCCTCTGCGAGCGCCGAGCTTCTAATCTACGGGCCCAAGGATCGCTTCCTCGGCTGCATTGACTGTAATTGGAAGGATGAGCGTTCCGTGTGCGCGCCCTACGGCACCTACGGGGATCCGCGCAGTGAAAGCAGCATCTGGAATCGCTTTGGTCCGGAGGGGAACCCGAGCCGCTTCCAGAGCCCCTGGCACGATGCGTCCCTCGCGGGCCCGGAATTGGTCACGGCAGAGGGGCGCTATCTCGGGCGCTTTTCCATTCACTCCGGGGCCTTTCGCGATTGGGCCCTGCTCCGCGGCATCTTTGAAACGGCCGATCGAAAAGCTGAGGACGCTAGGGATGTCTTCTGTGAGTACGTCAAGCCGGAGTTTTGGACCGATCGGCTGACGAAATAGGGTTCGCTGCGGGGCCTAGTGATTGAGGCAGTAGAGCAGCAGGATGCCCTCGATTTCCGCGAACAGCGTTGTCGCTTCATCGCGCCGATCCTCCGGCAGCTTGGTGGCCAGCCAGCTTTCCCAGCGAAGCGCCAGCTGCTGAGCTTGTACCTTGAGGGGTGCGTCGGGCCGCAGCGCTCGGCCTAGAAGTTCGAACCATAGCTTCAAGGTCCCCAGGGCGGCGGGATCTTCGGCTAAGGCGAGGCTGATCTTCTTTAATTTTTTCGGGCTGTACTCCGCTTTGGGAAACTGAGTTTCCAACTGCTCAAGCAGCGCATCCGAAAGCGCGGAGAACGCTTCTCGGAGTAGGGCCTCCTTGCTGCCGAAGTAGTAAATCAGCATGCGATCGCTCGTGCCCGCCGCCTGCGCCAGGCGACGAAGGCCCGTCTCCTCAAGCCCCTCCGAGAGAAGATAGGCGATTACCTGATCGAGAGCGTGGGCCCGCTGCCGGCGGCCCTTTTCCGTAGCTGACACCCGTGCTGTCCCCACAACCGACGCGAGCCCTCACTGTACGGGATCCTTGCGGGATTTACCCCTCGTAGCGGTCGCGATGGGTGAGGATATAGCGCTCGAGCTTAGGCAGTCCCGCCTTCCCAGCCCGGCGAAGCGCAAAGTGCACGACGGTACGGGTGAAGGGATTGGCGTCGGCGCGGAAGCGCCAGGCGAGCATGCTTCCGCCCGGGGCGGGCTCGACGTCGTAACACTCTCCAAAGGCCCGCACAGGCAGGGCGCTCTCGGCGAAGTAAAAAGCCATGCGCCGTCCCTCAACCCATTCGTGGAAAACTTCGGAGATCACGCCGGAGGGGCCTTCTACGGTGCGGGTGGTGCCAACGCCAAAGGGCGCTGGGCTGGTCCAGGTCACCTTGGTAATGGGGAGCCAGGCGGGCCAGCTGTCTGCGTCCAAAAGGGCTGCCCAAAGGGCCTTAGGCGAACAGGCAAACAGGTGGCGTACGCAGGGCACGCGGTGCGAAGGCCTGAGAAAGTCTTTATCCACGGCGGCGTGCTGGCGCATGGTTGTCCTCAAACGCGGGTAGCCAAGTTGGCTGAAGCCTCTTCTCGGGCTTTCCTTAGCGAGGAAGTCCTTTTCCTGACGCTTGAGTCTCTCTGCGCCCTCGCGGGGGCACAAGGGTCGAATCTGGAGGAATGCTTGAGATTCGCAAGTATTCCCCCCTTATCCCACGAAAATACCCCCATTCGGATAGAGGGTATGACCGGTGGTATAGGAGGACTCCTCCGAGAGTAGGTAGAGCGCCGCATTGGCGATTTCGATGGGTTGGCCAAGCCGCCCCATGGGCGTCATGCCCTCCATGCGCGCGCGGCCTTCCGGGTCTTCCCGCATCGCTGCGGTCATGGGGGTTTCGATAAAGCCCGGGCCAATCGCATTGACGCGAATGCCGTGGTTAAGGAGCTCCATGGCCATCACCTGGGTGAGCATGACCACCCCCGCCTTCGAGACGCAGTACTCCGCGGCGCCAGGGAGAGCGATGCGCGCGGCCGAGGAGGCTAGATTCACCAGCACGCCCCCTTCGCCGCGCTCCACCATATGGCGCGCCACGGCGCGGCAGGTGAGCATGACGCCCGTGAGGTTCACGTCGATGACCTTCTGCCATCCCTCCAGGGGCGTGTTCAGGACCGATTTCTCGCTCCCCGTCTCGTTCAGCCCTGCGCTGGAGATGCCCGCAGACGCCACGCAGCCATCAAGGCGCCCGAGGGCGTCGAGGGCCGCGGAGACCGCCGCCTCGACGCTGCTTTCCTGGGTCACATCAAGGAAGGTAAAGCCCACCTGGCTGTTGAAGCGGCTGGCGATGCGCTGGGCGGCGGCTTCCCCAGCTTCTTGGTTCAAATCAGCAAGGTAAAGGTCTGCCCCTTCCTCGGCGAAGCGCTCGGCGCAGGCGAGGCCAAGGCCGCTGGCGCCGCCGGTGATTAAGATTTTCTTTCCGCTCAGGCGCCCCGGGCGCAGATCTTGATGAGTTGAAGTCATAGCGGTTTCCTTTCTAATTCCATTCGCGCCGGTCAATAAAAACGAGCTCCTTGCCGAACCACATAGCGGAGCGCTTGAAGTCGATGAACTTGCTCTCATCCTCGATGGCGCGGTGGCTGGATTCCCGCGCCTCTGGACTGCTGGGGAGATGGCCGCGGTCGAGCCACACCTCAGCGTGGCCGTCGTAGGCCGGGACCTGTGTACCGCGACTGTCCCGAAGCGCGGCTTCGAGGGCGTGGGGCACGCGATGCACCTGCTGGTAGCGGGCAATGCCCGCGGCGGCGGCGTGGCTGCGAATAATGGGGCCGTGTTGCGTGCGCCAGTAGCGTTGACCGTCCTCAAAACCCAGGCTGTCGAGCAACCGCAGGGGAAACATGAGCTTGATCCAACTTGAGCGTGGCGTTGCGACCGGCTCGGGCCCCGGGGGATTCACCTGGGGCAGATCGATCGCCAGCCACAGGGGGCTGGTGGCGAAATCAATGAACCGGCTTTCATCCTCCAAGAGCGCGGCGCTCGCGGCCTGGCCTGCGGGGTCCGTCAGGGCGTGCGCAAGGGCCTCTTCCGAGTCCCACCAGAGCTCCGCGACCCCATCATAGGGCGCTTCCATGCCGCCCCGGGCGGTGGCCATGGCGTCGTTGGCCGGGTCGTCGATGCTGTGCACCTGCACGTAGCGTTGAATACCAAGGCTCGTCGCGAAGCTGGCGACGAGGGGGCCGTGTTGATCCCGCCAATATTGCTGAAAGGCTTCCCGGCTGAGCTCGGGTTTACGGCGAAGCAGATAGATGAGTCGAAGCATAGCGAGTCCCTCCCAAGACGCCCCTAGTGTCGCAAGGGGCGCGGAGCGGCGCTAGCTCGACGAGGTCGGCGTCTCCCGGAGGATCTTGGGATGGGTTAAGCGGCGAAAATGGGGGCGCCAAATGCCCAGGGCTGTATTGCCGACGGCCACGGCAAGGATGAAAAGAAGGCCTGGCAGGCGGTTGCCCTCCCCTAAGCCCGCGAGGGCGGCGGCGTCGCCGGCGAGGGCCGCGGTGGCGCGAGCGGCGTCGGCGGTAAGGGGGCCATGGACGACGGCAAGGGTGCTCTCGAACACGAGCACGCTAAACATGAGCTTGATAAAGACCCAGGGCGCACTATGAAAGGCTCGGTTAATGCCTACGGATAGAAAGCCCGAGAGCACCACCATTCCGAGGGAGGGGAACAGCACCGTGCCACTGATTTCCGCCAAGGCTTGGCTGTAAAGCGCAAAACCTTCGAGGTCCGCCACCGGCGGGCGAAGTTGCAGCAGCACCAGCTGGCATAAAACCGCGCCCGTAACGCCCATGGCGCCGAGGGTGTGGAGGGCCTTTAGTAGTCGTTTCACCGTTCGTGTTCCCGTCTCAAAGCCCGCAAGGCCTAAGGCTGGCACCTCGGGGCGCCAAGCTCAACGGCGGGCGGCTTGTGCCCCGCGCAGCAATTGGGGTAAACCCTAAGGCGGGAGGAGTGTGTATGAAACCGTTTCCAGCCTTAGCGCTTGCGGAACAGCAGGCGATTGCTTTGTCTCCAAAGCGTCAGCCGCAGCGTCCGGAATGCCCTTGGCCCGCGGGGACGCGCATCGTCTCTGCCGACAGCCATCTCATCGAAGGCGATTATTGGTTTGAGGGGTTCCCCGAGGCCCTCAAGGACCAGGCGCCGCGCATGAGCTTTCGCGATGGGCATTTTGATTTCCGCCTCGGCGACAAGCCCATGACCAAGCCGCACATTGCCCAGGGGCTGTGCGAGGCCATGGAGTGCACGCCAGGGCTGTCGGATATTGCCGCGCGCCTAAAGGATCTCGATGCGGAAGGGGTGGAGAAGGAGCTGATCTATCCCCAGCGCCTTTTCGGCTTGTTTATGTTCGGGGAGATGGCAAACCGAGAGCATGTTTTTGGGCTCTACAACGAAGCTCTCGCCGAGCGCTGTGCGGAGGCGCCGGAGCGGCTATACCCCGTTATGGTGCCCAATTACTGGGACATGACCGCTGCAGAGGCATCGGTGGCGCGCTGCGCCGAATTGGGCGCCCGCGCGCTCATGCTTCCGCTCTCGCCGGGGCGAAATGCCGCCGGGGATAAAATCCATTACAACGCTTCGGAAATGGATGCGCTTTACGGGGCGGCGGAGGCGGCGGGCCTTCCCCTAGCGTTCCACATCGGGGAGGCCATTCCCTCGGCGGCCCCAGGGGCGGCGGGGATATCCCTGATTACGCAGATGCAGGGCTTTCGGGCTCAGTGGGGGGCCCTGACCTTTGGGGGCGCGTTCGATCGGTTCCCGCGTCTTAAGGCGGTTTTCGTGGAGGCGGGCCTATCCTGGATCCCTAGCATGCTCCACGACGCAGATCTGGCCGCGACGCATTTTGCCAACGCCCTGCGCCCGGCGCTTAAGCATCCGCCGAGCTGGTACTGGCGCGCCCACTGCTACGCCACCTTTATGACCGATCCCACGGGGCTTCGACTGCTCGAGGACATAGGCCCTGAAACGGCGATGTGGTCCTCCGACTATCCCCATCAGGAATCGACCTGGGGCTATACGCAAAGCGCCCTACAGGCCGTATTTGATGCGACCGATGTGGAAACGGCGCAGAAGATTGTGGGGAAGACCGCCCTTAAGCTTTTTCGAATGGATGAACCCCTTTAGGAGAGCGTGCCATGAGCGAGTTTGAAAATAAGGTGGTGGTGATTACGGGTGCGGGGGGTGGCCTTGGAAAGGCGCATGCCCTCGAGTTCGCCCGCCGCGGTGCCAAGGTGGTGGTGAACGACCTGGGCGGATCGGGGGATGGGGTAGGGGCGAGC
>Ga0255778_10000359_pt1 | contig 42127 bp, 29 predicted proteins | sample 071ome_31_FD_179976 | JGI IMG/M metagenome (GOLD analysis project Ga0255778, IMG submission 179976) | Coastal salt marsh microbial communities from the Groves Creek Marsh, Skidaway Island, Georgia - 071405CT metaG (version 2) | ecosystem: Environmental > Aquatic > Marine > Intertidal zone >...
AACCGTCATAATGAGTCCCCGGTGCGCACCCGCGTGAAAAAGCGCAAAACAACGACGTCCTCGCGGCGCGCGCGACGCACACCCCGACGCGCACGCACGACGACGATGAAGATACCGACGTACGACGTTAAACCCGGGTCCAAGGCGTACTCGGGTCTCGGGGAGCGGCTCATGTCCGCCATGGGGTGGAGCAGGTGCGTCGCGCGCGTTCGTCATGTCATCGTTCGGGCGGCGGCGGCTGCGCCCGGTGGATGGCGCGCGACCGAACGATGACGACGACGATGGTGATGGCGATGATGATGGCGACGAGATGCGCGCGCGCGCGGGACGTGTGATCCACTGACTGACGACACTCGCCGCGATCGATCGACGACGACGCGAACAGAGGGGAAGGACTCGGGAAGAACAGACGCGGACGCGTGGACGCGTTGGAAGTGACCAAGCGAGAGGCGAACGCCGGGTTGGGGAAAACGAAGGAACGGTACGCGTGGGACGAAAAGTGGTGGGAGGGACACTACGCGAACGCGGCGCATAAATTCGCCGCCGCGGTGGGTGCGAACGGTGGCGGCGACGGCGACGCGGGTTCGGATTCAGGGGATAGCGATAGCGGCGATAGCGAAGAGGACGCGCTCATGGTCAAGTTGGGAACGGTTACGGGACGAGACGGAGTGGCGTACAGCGGGTCTAAGAGCGATTTAAGGCTCATGGAGGAGCTCGCGAGGGATAATCATCGGGGGTCTACGTTTGGTGGGCGCGTCGGGAAGCTCGAACGCATCGCAAAGTTTGAGGCGGAACAGCTCGCGAAGTACGGTATTCAGAGCGGCACCGCCGTCAAGCCGATTGAGACCAAGACGCCGGGCGAACGGGGCGCGAAGGAGAAGAAAAAGGACAAGAAGAAGGACAAGAAGAAGGAGAAGAAGGAGAAGAAGAAGGAGAAATCTTTGGACGAGGACGAAACCGAACCGGCGGCGGCGTACGAGGGTGAACAATCCGCATCCACCAAGGAGCGAGACTGGTGGTTTCGCGCCGGTTTCGCCTGGGGCGGTTTGGTCGGTTCCAAGCGAGAGAAAGACTTGACCACCGACGCCGACGGACGACCCTCCAAAACCCGCTCTGGGTTCACCGAGGACGATCAAGAGGCTTTATTTAAGTCTGCCCACGAACGAGGCGTTCAAAAGGGTACGAAACGCGGTCTCGGGGGCGCCGGGATCATAAAGTCTGAGTGGACGGGCGACCGCAAGACGTGGACCGAAGACGAAGACGAAGCTCCGAAGAAGCGCGCCAAGAAGGAAAAGAGGGATAAAAAAGATAAAAAGAAGAAGAAGGATAAAAAGTGATTCGCGAATATACTCGCGCATCGGCGACGGATGTACACTACGCGCTCGGCTTGTAATTTTATAGTCAAAGTTTCCGACGACGACGAATGAGGCAAATGTTTCAATTTTTTCAAAAACACACACCATGAGAAGATTCGACGCGCGAGTTTGTGCACGCATTGCGCGACGCGCGCGCATCCGTTTCGCACCGCATGAAACGCGCGCGAGAGGACGCGTCGACGCCGCCGCCGTCGCGATCGTCGTCGCGGGAAACGAAACGAACAAAGGCGTACGCGCCGACGTACATTCAGCTCCTCATCACGTCGTTCGATGTCAGCGCGAAAGGGTTGACGGATCGGATCAGAGTGACGCTTCGAGAGGCTAAAGAAAAGGTTAACGCCACCGACGCGAGCGGTGGAGACGCGTGAGAACGGGGGGTCGGTTTTTTTGGCGTTCGTTCGTCGGTCGGTTCGCGCGCGCGTCGTTGACTCTGGCAAGATGGGATCGCGCGGCGGCGCCGGCGCGCGAGACGGGTCGCTCTTGGCGTTCTTCGCTCCGGTGAAGGACGAAGGAGAAGAAGAAGAACGAGTGCGAGATGGTGGTGATGAGTCGGAGAGGAAACGGGTGAAGACGACGACGACGACGACGACGACCGGCGTCGCGCGGGGTGATTCTGGGTCGAGGTTTGAGCGGTGTCCGGTGTGTTTGAAGGACGTGCACCGGGCGTTGTTGTCGACGCACGCGGTCTCGTGCGACGGCGCAATCGAGACGTCTCCCGCGCGGGCTGGTTTGGATCTCTCGGAGAAAAAGGCTGCTAGGGTATCGTTATCGAAGGCGGATGACGCCGCGGTGAAGGATGTCGTTGAAACACGGCGCAAAGGGAACGCGTTCGCGAGTATGATGGCTGCGCAGCGCGAGCGCGAGCGGTGTCGAATTTTCGCTCTGTCGTTTAACGACGAGACGGGACGTTGGTCTTGCGGATTGACCAAAACGTCACCGATAGGTGACACGACTTGGTCGAGCCAGGTGGCCGTTAAAGAAAAGCTGTCGAGCGGTATGCCCTGCACGACGACGCTAAAGCTCGTCACGAATGTCTCGAGCGAATCGAGCGGTCCAAAAAAGGAGCAATCGATTCGCGCCGCCGTCGCGAGCGCGAGAGAACTCGCAGAAGTTCGTCAGAGTCGTGTGGGCGAACGCGAAGAGCTCAAGGTGAGCGTCATCAAATCGGCGTTACAGAAGAACATTCGACGCGGTCGAGCAGTCGCCGCGAGCCGCGTGGCGACGCACATGTGCCTTTCTCAAGATTCGTTTGTCGAGTGCGTGCGACGCCTCGTGATCATATCCTTGGAAGACGGGATACTGCATCCTGAAATCACAATTCTGGTTTGGCTCATGTGTGCCGCGAGCAAAGGATTTCAACCGTTTGATTCTCTTCGCGCGTGCGTCGCGAGAATCGCCGGAGAAATGGCGGCGGTCAACGTCAAGGATAAAATCTCTTACGGCGCGGCGAGATCTCACGCGCAGCAGTCAATGCTATTGCTGGGCGACATCGAAGCCGAGCTCTCTCCCGAAGAGTCTTCGCTTGTCCAATCCATCGTTATTCGCGCGCATTTCGGCGGGATGTCGGGCGATGTGGCCATGTTGCAAGGCTTTGCGCGAATATGGCTCGAGAGGTTTAAGCAAGGCGACGAATCCGATGTCCTCGACGTTCCTCGAGAGTACGATTTCTTGCGGAATCCCGAAGTGATTGATTGCTCGGTGAATAAATCTCCTTGGCTCAACTACCTCGAGCTCATTACCGACGATGCGAGAGAACGAGACGAAGCGGACGCGGCAAAGTGGGGAGGCGTGATGCGAAGGGAAGACATTCCCATCGCCGCGGTTGACTTTCACGTGTCGGCGTGCGTCGAAAATGTACTCCAAGTGCCCACGATTCGACTCAAGGTTGTCGACTTGGGCAAAGAATTTGGCATTCAAGACATGGATGTGACTGATAGAGTCAAGAGCGCAATCTGGCGTCACAGCGCCGGCGTGAATTATAGGAAACCCATCGTGTTGAGAGGGTCTCTAGAAGGACCGACGAAGGCGAAGAAGAGCGCCGAGGAGAATTTGTCTGAGCGCATTTGGGCCGTCATCGAACACGATTTAGAGCTTTGGGTGAAGCGATACCTAGCCTTTCGCATGCCCCGCTGATGAAAGTATTTTAGAAGTGTACGACGTACTGTAGTATTTGTTATGGGATTCATTACCCGAATTGCAGAAAGCGCCAAATATACGTATATGTTACAACAGTTCATTTTCACCGCGCGCTCAGTGCGTGTACGTGAGCAAATTGTCGAAAAAGTCATCCGTCTTTTCCAGGGTTCTTGTCAACACAAACTTGATGATTGATCGTTCACCGTTCGAGACGCCCGTCACGCGATGCGGAGCGCCGTCAGCCTGCACGACGAGCGCAGAGTTGGGCTCGGTCCACCCGCCGTAACGCATACCCGTGCGTTCATCCTCCCACTCTGTAGTGCTATCGCTCGTATTTGTCACCGTGTAAACGATTTCATACTGCGGCAACGTGTACAACGATACATCTTTATGCCAATCCATCGATCCACCGACCGGATACACCCTGTACTCCACCGGCACGTCTCCCGGCATCAGTCGCGCCGCCGACGCCGACGCGCCCTCCCCCAAGAGCAAGCTCTTCAACCTACCCACCACTTCGTCCGCCACGCACGCCTCGTGCACAAAGCTATCCTCGGGAACCATCAACCCTAACCTTTTCCTCACGCACGCCCGGTTCTCCAGCGTCACCTTTTCCCGCATCGCCGCGCACTCCTCGACGATTCTCCCGTACGTCTCGTCGTCGAAAAAGTTGCGCACGTACAGCAATCCCCCCGACCGCTCGAACGCGCTCGCCCCGCCCCTCACCGACGGCTCCAGGTCCTCCAGTCGCGGTCGTCGCGTCGTCGGCCGCACCGTTCGCGCCCTCGACGCCGACGACCCCGTCCGTTTGTCTCGTCCAGACGTCGCCTCGAGCGTCGCGAGCGAGCCTCGATCGAATCTGACTCCACTTTGATGGCGCCGTCCCGTCGTTCCCGTCGGCGTCATCATCACCCTTCTCGTCGTCGTCGCCGGTCGCGATCGACGCTCCCCGGCGGAGACGACGACGGCGGTGGTACCGCGCGTCGTCATCGCTCGCGGCGTCGGCGCTCGTCCGCGCCTCCCTCTCCCGCGCGAGGCGTCCGTCCGTCTCGTCGGCTCGGCTCGGCGTTCGCGTTCGCGTCCGACGGGGACGCCGATGAGGTTGACCCTCGTTCTAATTGACGAGTCATGATTCGTCGTTTTGGTGTTCGTAAACCATCTGATGGTTCAAAATATAGTACAGTACGGTAACGGGCACGACGGGGCGACGTCCCGCGCTCTCATCGACCTCGGCGACGCGGCGGGCGACGTCCGCCTTTACGAGACGCGAGAGGAGCGACGATGGCAGCTTTCAGGGTGCGTGCGCGACGAACGAACGACGAACGACGACGAAGACGAAGACGAAGACGGATCGAAACGAACGAAACGCGCGCGGTGCCGAGGCGATGGCGGCGGTGTCGGCGACGGCGACGAGGACGCGATCGGCGGGTGGTCGGTCCTTCGCTCGTTGGCTCATTCTGGGGTTTTCCTTCCGTCTGCGTCGCCGGCGCCGGGGAGAGATCGACGAACGGGGGCGAACGATCGGGTCGCGGGAAGGCGAGGAGAGGCGGTGGAACGAGTGTGATGGAATAATTGTGGACGAACGACGCGATCGAGGCGAGGGAAAGGGCGCGATCGAGACGCGACGTGCGCGACTGGATGATGATGACATGACGACTGACTTTACGCGATTTCGTTTCTCCCTTTGTGTCGCGCAGTACCACCAATACCAAGTTGTCGGCCGACACGTGCCGACGGAGGCCAACCCGGAGCCGGAGGTGTTCCGCATGAAGCTTTGGGCCCTCGATGCCGTCAAGGCGCGATCGAAGTTCTGGTACGTTGATTCGCCGAGATGACGCGCGAGCGGGGCTCGTCCATCCACCGAGTCGAACCCTGTACGCGAGAGATTTTATCATTTTAAGAGGACGACGACGACGACGCGTCGCGCGAACGAGGTTACTGACGAAAGCTCGCGTTTTCACAACTGTAGGTACTTCATGTCCCGCCTTAAGAAGGTCAAGAAGGCGAACGGTCAAATCATCGCGTGCAACGAGGTGCGTTATTCGAGCGATCGCGATGAAGAGCACAAAGCCCTAAGGCTGAAGAGGCGCCGCGCGCGCGCGCGCGACTATGGAAAAGTCTTTCGAAAACCCGCGACTGACGGCGTTGAAACCGCGTTTTCTTGATGATACGTAGATCTTCGAGGAGGATACCACCACTGTCAAGAACTTTGGCATCTGGATCCGCTACCAATCTCGCACGGGCTTCCACAACTCCTACAAGGAGTACCGCGAGACCACGATGAACGCCGCGGTCGATGCGCTCTACGAGGAAATGGCTTCCCGCCACCGTGTGCGCTCTTCCTGCTTGCAAATCATCAAGATCGCTGAGGTTGCCGATTCTGATGTTCGCCGTGAGAACACTCGCCAGTTCACCCAAGACGACTTGTCCTTCCCGGTTGTGAACAAGGTCATGCGCCACCCGAGCAAGGCGACGAAGACGACCTTCAAGTACAACCGTCCGAACCACGTTACTCTTTGAGCGTGTCGCGAGGTGCGACAAGGACTTGTATAGGAACACGTAGGGCGTACTATTTTACGCGTTACACTAGTATGGGTGAGGGTGAGAAGGCGTAGACGCAGCGCATTTAACTTGTAATTGTTAGCGTCTCGTTACTAAAAAGAAGTCACGGCGTCAATGTTGCATTTTTTTTTCTGTGCATGTTTTTGACAAATGTTTCTGCTATCCTTTCGAAATGCGTTTCCGCGCACGCGGTGACGGACGTTGTTATGCAAGGTAGATGAAGACGTTTGGATTTTCTCTGTCACGTTCGATAAATTCTCTTTCGATGAGACTCTCAATTTGTTTCTTGATCAACTTGACGTCGGGAAGAAACTTTTGCTCGAGTTGAGCGACCACTTCGATGATGAGTTGCGAATACGCCAACGATTTGCGAGTTTTCATCGTTCGTACGACAGCCGCATCAATAGCAAGTCGTCGATCGTGCTCAACGTGCTCGATGGTTGCCTTCTTGTCGTCCAGTGGAGGATTCGGAATGCGGATCCGACGTTGTCTATCAGTAAACTTTTCATTGAAGGTGAAGACGTCGTCAGATCCAATCGTCTTTCCTTCCGGCGTTTTGTTGAGGATTTTGTACTTTGAGCACGCTAACGAATGTAACGCACGTTTCACATCGTCTTCCGCCATCTTGGTCAACTCTACCGTCTTTTGCATCGTCAACTCCTTCTCAGTTCTAAAGAGCAAAAGAACAGAACACTGCAGCATGCTGAGCAAGAGTTCTTTCGGCGCCGCGTCAAACCCGACCATCAACGTGCAAGTGCTCATGCCATGAATCCAGGTGAGCTTACGGCCAGACATGCGTTCCGCGTGGTACTGCTCAAACGTGGTGACGCACTGCTCAAATTCGTCAGCGAGCTCGAGATTGATAATTTTGTACTGGGGCCAGAAGCCGTTGGTCAACACCGTGACTGATAGATCCGTGGCGGGCTTACGCGCCGATGGTGAATCGTCGATCCATTTCTCAAAGTTCTCCTGAGTTTCTCGCGTCAACTGCAAGTCGTTTACCATGCCCTCCATTCGGCTCGTAAACTGTGCGCCGCACTGCGTCTTGAGCTTGCTCAAAATGGAACGTTCGTAATCTTGACTCGCAGAGGAATCCCCGAGGAGACGTTTGGCAAGCTTCTTGCGATGGAATTCACCAAACATATCCTTATCGCTGACGTAAGCTAAGAGTTTTACGATTTTGTCCAGTGTCTGTTCCATTTTTTCATCGCTCAACTTTTCTGCTCCACCCTTTCGCAGCAACTTATCCGCAAAGTCAGCCAAGAGTTGCGCCGTCGAGTTCCCGGCGACACCCTTATTACAAAAAAATTCAAACGCCTCCTTGAGGGCTCGATTGAACAAATGACTACCACTGAAACATTCGTTGACGTATCCACTATATTTATCGTACAGATCAATCGCGCTGCGCGTGAAAGTTTGTTCGACAGATGTAGAAATCTTCTCCCCCTTCTTCGCGTTTGCCACCGCCTTCTCTGATGACTGCACTAGATCGATACCTTCTTTCGTCACGTGTTGCTTGAACTTTTCAGCTATGGGCTGTAAACCTTTCGGTACTGAGCTAAAGAGGCGGAACATGCGCGCCAAGTCGCTGACTTTATCTTGCATCAAGAGCGCCGAGCATCCGCTATTCTCTTTATCCAACAACTCGGTCTCAAACTGCTCGAGCAGGTGATGCTCAACCTTTGCGATCAACTTGGCTTCCGTAGTGCGATCGAGGTACTGCTGCACGCGCTCACGCTCGCTATTGAGGCATTCCTCCGCCTTGATGAGATACTCGGGGCACGAGTCCTCGGCAATCCACTGCGACGCCTTGCGGCCGTAGAAGGCCGCCGTGTGCGCGAGAAGATCCTTTTCAAAGTCGTTTTGATACGCCTCCATCGTCCCCATGCCCATCTGCACGAAAATACCGGTGATATTTTTGATCAACACTCGATCAACCTTCTCTCCGTCTCGGTCTCTGTCGATCAATTCGAGCACGGCGTTCTTCATGTTCACTTTGACTTTTTCGTAAACCAAGCTGCGAAAGCAGTTGATACCCACGTCGTTGAGAGGAGCGATGTGGTGTCGTTGCACGTAATACCGATCCAAGTAATTGAAAAACCTCGACAACCAACGAACCATGAGCTTGTGGTTGTCCCACCGCGTCACCAAACTCTTCAGCATGTACTCTCCCTGCTTTTCTTCGAGCGTCGGTATCACCTTCTCCTTGATGTACTGGTTGAATGAAAACTCGTAGCGATCGTAGAGCTCTTGCGAGTAGTCGTACGGTTGCTTCTGGGTGCACATGTTGTAAATCGTCCTGTTGAAGCGTTCAAAAACGTATCCATTCATCCACCGCGTCAGTCGATCGCGAACCCGCGCGCGAAACAAATTTCTCTCGCGACTAAAAAAGTCTCGTCGGCGTCGAAAACGAAAACGTACGTATACAGATTCATGTACTCCTCCGACGTGAACGACTCGCCATCCTTCTCATCCAACAGTCGTCGAAGTTTCATAATCCCTTCCTGTGTTTCGTCGCGGCACAAAAAAATCCCAACCAACCCGTCAGTCGATCCGTTCGAGTCGTCCCGTCCTCGAGGCCACCCCTACGCGTCCGCTCGCTCCGCGCGCGCCCCTCCGCTTCGCCCGCCCCGCGTTTTCACCTCCTCTTCCCGCGCCCGTCGTCGACGTCGTGTTTACGCACCTGCATGAACCCCCATCCTTTCTCTAGCGGTATCACCCGCCGGTCCCCCGTCGCGCTCATCCCGTCCGTCCCGCCCCGCTCCGCGCCCCGCTCGATCCTCGCGTTCGTTGAAAGTTGAAACGCCTCCCTCCGTCACTCCGTCCGTCCGTCACTCCGTCCGTCCGTCCGTCCGTCCGTCCTCACGACGACGACGACACCGACGACCGGGTTCGACTCGATCGAGCTCGACGACTCGCGGACACAAACGCGACGACGCTGACGACGACGACGCTGACGACACTGACACTGACGACCGGGTGGAAGTCGAGTCGAGTCGAACCGAGTCGAGTCGAGTTCGGACACCCGGGTGCGCCCGACGCACGCACGCACTAAACCCTCACCCTCGGACGATCGGACGACCCACGGGTGGTGCCCATATTTACATCAGCCGTTTTTAAAAAAAAAGTAAAAAGTGAGCACCGCCGGTGATAAAAATCTCCAGCGTCCGTGTACTACGTACGGGGAAACAGTGAGAGGCGAGATTAAAAAAATCTCCAGCGTCACCGTCGCCCGGACCGGTGCGCGCGTGTACTACTACGTACGGGGAAACAGTGAGAGACGATTAGATTTTAAAAAAATCGGTCGACCGCCCGTCCAGGCCTCCGCCCAGCCTCCGCGTTGCATTTCAGTCCGCGACGATGGCGACGATGGCGACTGCGACGGCGACGGCGGGACCACCGAGCGCCGTGCGCGTGGCGTACGTCGTGAGCGAGGAGGGACAGTTCGCGGAAGCGTCGGCGACGTTCGCGTCGAGGAAAAACGCGCGGCGGTGTCGGGTGCTCTTAGGGGCGGTGCCGGTGCGAACGACGCCGATTCAGGGCACGCTGCGAGAGGTTGTGGAGGACTTGTTGGAGCAGGCGCACGAGACGTTATTCGCGACGAAAGGGAGGACGGGGAGGACGACGACGGGGGGGTCTGGGGTTCGCGGGTTTGGGCTTGGGAGTCGCGCGTCCCCGTCGTGGGACGAAGGGGGGGGGGAGCGAAGGGAGACGGCGACGGACGTCGCCGTCGAGGCGCTGCGGAGAGGTTTGGGAGGAGACGTGCATTACCTGTTGGTGGATGCCCAATCGCTCGGTTTGAGCGCGTTGAATGGGTTTCCCGGGGCGTGTCACGACAGCGCGCTGTGTAAGCTCGGGGCGGGGGGGCTTTGGGACTTGGTGTCGAGACACGCGGATAGGCGAGCCGAGTTGCGCTTGGCGCTCGGAGTGCGGTGCTTGCGCACCGGCGAGTCGTGGGTGATTGAGGAAACAATGTCGGGAACGGTGGTCGAGCCGAGAGGGATAGCGCCGGGCAGGTGTCTCGCGTGGAGCGTGTTTCTAAAGGATGGCGAAAAGAAGACGCTAGCGGAGATGAGATTGGATGAGCTGGTGGCGACTTCGCATCGGAGCGCGGCGCTCGGGCGCTTTATTCAATTCGCCGCCGAGCGACAAAACGTCACATTGACGAGCGTCGACGCGCCGAGTCCGTGGCTCTCTTCCGACGTGCCGTTGGACGTGCTTGAGCGGAACGATGATCCCAACGCAGCGCTGCTGCGAGCGATGGCGCCGCGTCTAGAACGAAGTGCCAACTTTGAGGCGCGCGAGCGAGCCACGGCGACCGAGACGACGGCGCCGTCTAAAGTTACAAAAAAGCAGTCCGACGGCGACGACGCTCACGGCGCGATCGATGACGACACAATGCTTCGTCACACTCAAAGAGAAGAACCCGCGCAGGCGACGGTTGCCACCGGATGGGAGCGAGTTCGACAAGAGCTCACCGAGCCGTTTATGAGACAACTTCGTAACGTGGCGCGCCGCAAGCGCGATAGAGCGGCGGCAAAGAAACGACGGATCGCCGCCAAAGAGATGCGCTTGCGAGAAGAAAACATGAGAAAGAGACAGATGGTAGAAAGAGATGAGTGGTGGAACCAGTAACTGTAGATTCGACGCGCCTAGACGAGCACGCGCATCGTAGACGCCGCTCCGCCGTCTTGTCTGATAATGTCCTCATTAGATTCCATCAAAAGAATGACTCTTCTCAATGCCAGTCGGTGTCGAGGAGGTACGTCTGTACGAATAATAATTATAATTGCTATCTACAAGTCGTAAGTTACGCTCCAAGTTCTGTGAAAATCCGTCTTGAACCCCCAGTTATTTTCACGGACGTGCGCGTACGGCTTCTTCTTCACCAAGTCGTAACCGAGTCTCAGCCTCAAGTCTTGATCCTCTTGGAAATTAAAGACTTTGTGCGTGAGTTCAACCGTACCTTGAACCTCGGGTCTGTGTACTTTAGCGCCGTAAGACACCTCCCCCTTGAATTCGAGAGTGCTCATTCCATCGCGAGAAGGCGACACATCGAGCGTCTTTCTCACGCGAGCCCCGTAGCGCACATCGTCCCTCCTCGTCTCGTATGTCAAGCCGATGTCAGCGCGATCCGGTACGAGCGGCGAACAATTAGAAGGCGCAAAGAAACGTTTTCGCACGTGGGCTCTGCCGTCCATGCGCCCATCCTTCGTATCCAAATCCCCGGATACCTGCGAGAACGAACAACGAGTCGCGTCAGGTTTCAACCTCTTTTGGAAGAGCGAACGCCGCGAACGCGCGCGAGAGAGCGAACGAACGCACCGTGAGGACGAGGTCGTCAGAGCTAGTGAATCGTTCCTTCGCGAATAGCGAAAGCGAACGCGAAGCGGAATCGTAGCGAAGACTCGTCTCCATCGTCTAAGCGAACGAGAGTCAGTGTGTGAGGGCGGGGCAGCAGGGGGGTGAAATTTTGTCTGGGCAAACAGAAATACAGAAGGAGAGACGGATGGAGTCTTAGATTCAAAGTGATTGTTTTTGTGTTACAACCGCGCACGTGGTTCATGAGCTTGTTCGGTGATCGACGTCTCCGTCGATTGATCGCTCCAGTCTCTGGACATGCGCGCGCTCGGTCGCTTGCCGCTAGCGAAAAAAAGTATGCATTCGGTCAAGTGTTCTTTCACTTCGTGTCCTCCCTATATTTCTTCAATAATACCCTCTTATATTCCTCCTGATTTTGCCAGAGCTGTGCGGCGTTCACATTCAGGGGTGAATCGTTATTCGGCTCTCCGAGAAGAGACTGAATGCTAAGCAGAATGGTACGGACGTTGTACACGGGCGACCATTTCTCCTTGAGAATATCGAGGCAAATGTTACCGTATTGATCTACGTTTGGATGAAAACACGGCGTCTCAAACTTGACAGTCGGTGCTTTGAAAGGGTAATCGTTCGCAAAGGATAGCGTGAGCTTGTACGAAAGGCTCTCATACACCTAGTGATGGAGTGCGAGCGCTACAACGTCAGTCCACTGCGGTGTCTCGATTTTTATCACGAACACGACTCTTGGTTGGTTTGTCACACTTACCGTTCCAGCTGCGCCTTCAATAGTTCCTACCCAAGAAAAGATGTTATCCCCGTCCGGGAATGCGGAAATACCCGCGTCAGCGCTCGTCTGTTTCGCGTGAAACGAGTCGTCAGTCTTTCTTCGCAACTGAGAAGCTTTGCGACGGCAAACTCTGAGAGGGTCAATGCCGGAGCGTGCGCAACGAAGCGACGCCTCGCCGGTTACCAAAGACGTACCATGAGACTCATTAACTCGCTCTGCAATCTTTATTGGCGTCCATGTCGCGAAAGCGCGTTCCAGGGTTAGTCATGTCGGCCGTTTTCGCTTCGTTCGTTACCGGTCGCGCCGGTTGCGACGCGGAGAGCGCATTCGACAACTTTTTTCGAGCGCTAGTGACGCCGTCGCGACGCGCACCTCCTCGCAACAGCGGCGGAATCGCTCGCCGCGGATTCATTTGCGTTTGTTTTCGCCGTCGCTGTCGATCCTCCGGCGATCGTTGTCGTCGCGTTCGCGCTCATGCTTCCTCAACAAAAGGGGAACGGAACGCCGACACACGGGGACCGCGAGCTCCGATGCGACGTCGATCGCCGCGCCAAGACTCGTCGCGATGACGAGAAGATCAAAGAATGGCGCGGAAACGAAAGCTTAAATTTTCGTGCGCGTGATCGCGATTGCACGATCCTCTCCGAACGATCGCGGGCGCGTACGTCGTCGTAAACTGACGACGCCGCGTCACAGCAACCAACCGTCGGGCGCGCTCGCGGTTCCCACCAGCTAAAGGGAGTTGTGTAGTTGTGCAGTTGATTGTATTGGTGTGCCATCGAGTGACAGCGAGAGTGTTATTAGAAATTGAAGAACAAATGAAGTACGGTAATACTTTGTCCGCACACGTCGACGCCTTTATCGCTTGACGACGTTGCTCGTTTTGAAAGCCCAGTTGTGAATCAGTTGCAGGCCGAAAGCAAAACAAGCCAAGTAGCCGCAGGCGATCCATCGATCCTTAAAGGCGATGTTGTACTTATCTTCGACGTACGAAAGTGTGTCGATCGTCTCAAAGTAAGTTCCTCGGAAGGCTTGGATCGTCGGGCAATCACCGGTTGGATAGGGCCCGGTACATCCTCGACGTTCGAACTGCGGCGCGACTACAGACTGGATGGAGTACGACACTGGGTTGATGTAATACGCCCAGCTCCAGTACACTGGGATTTGCGGAAGCGGCAAATAGAGACCTCCGAAAAGGAAGCACAATGGAATGAGCGCCGATGCTCCCGCTTGGGCCGTCTCAATAGAGGGACAGACGCAAGCTACAGCCTGTCCAATGCTCAGAAAAGTGAATGAGACCAAAAAGTTGACGAGAATGTGAAAGAAGAGACGCTGAGCAGTCGGAATCATTCCAACCAAAAAGTACATGGGCAGCACAGTCGTGAAGCTCAGCAGGACGATCCACGGAATCTCGATGACGGCTTGCGAAAGTGCAAATGGAATGGCGTCGTACATGAAGGAGCTTCGCTCGCGGAACGCTACAGCGCGCTCGCGCACTCGCACCGGCATAACGCTATTCATGCAGATGATGCCGGTGAAAATTGTCGTCATGAAGACGCATGCCACCATTGACTGAACACCAGCTTCATCCGAAGTATCCAAGTCAAGGTAGATGACACCGAACAGGATGAAGAGGATGGTAAGGATGGTAATGCGACCGCAGTTGTAACCGATGTCCCGAAGTTGTGCGTTGTTATTGCGCGAGAGCAAAGCACTAAACTGGACGTTGAAAGTGCGCGCATACGGAGACGTGAACGCAAACATCGGTTCATTTGCACCACGCACGCTGATCTCCTGAACGATTTCACTCGCTTTCTTCCCTTGCTCGCTCGCGTTGAACTTTTTGTCGAGAAGCATGCCGTCAAGCGCAACGCCGCTACCGCTACGCCTCATACTGGCGCTGCTCTTCTTTTTATCCGCCGCACCACTGGAATCGCTTCCTCCGAGAACGTCGAGCATCCAACTCGCTGGGTTCATTCCTTCGGGAAGTGCTTGAGCCATATTCAGTGACTGTAAGTAGTTCACCATGCTCGAACCGCCGACTCCAAGCTCGCCAAAATAAACCTGGTAACCCCCGCGCTGCAAAAGGAGCATGTCGTCAAACATGAGGAAGATTTCCGTCGAGGGCTGGTGAATCGTGCTAATCACGGTGCGCCCGAGAAGAGCAACCTTCTTGACCTCCTTCATTACGATGAGTGCGCTTCTCGCATCTAAACCGGAAGTCGGTTCATCCAAGAAGAAGACCGGAGCATTAGATACGAGCTCCACCGCCACGGTGAGCACCTTTCTCTGACCCGGCGCGAGTCCGTTATCGCTTCCCGCCGTGCCAATCATTCTATTCGCGATAGAATCGAGCTCTAAGATGCTAAGCGCTTCGTCCACGAAAGCATGGCGCGTTTCACTCGAAATACTCGAGTCTAATCGCAGCTGAGCGCTGAATTCGAGCGCTTCTCGAACAGTTGTAAATTCGTTGTGCAAATCCATTTGCTCGCAATACGCCGTCAAACGAGCAAACGTCTCCTTTTTCACTTCGTGACCATTGAGTTTGATTTCACCGCTTATAACTCCCGTGTTCTTGCGTCCAGCAATCACATCTAAAAGGGTCGTCTTACCAGCTCCAGAGCTTCCCATCAGAGCAAGCATGCGACCAGGCTGAGCGGCTGAAGATATGTTGTGCAACAGCTGTTTGGAAACTGTCTTCTTCGACGACACAGCTTCGCTCGGTGCGCCCTTGTCTTCACCATTGGACTTTGGAGTTGCGTTGGCGACTTCGACCGTGTAGCACAAGTTCTTCCATGATATGGCCATGGGCGTGAACTTCATCGCTTTTTGGGCGGCGGCGACGTCGAAAATCTGGACTGACTCTTCATCCATTTCTTCCTTATCTTCCGTTCTCGTGGAACCGATGTTGCGTTGGATTCTCACCTTGTACAGAGTGCGCAAACCGCAAACGAAGCACAGGGCGAAGAAACCAAGGCAGAAGGCTGGACCACCCCAAAAGTATTTTTTGTTTCCACTGACCCCGACCGTTTTGAGGATGATTTCCCCCATGTCCGAGCATGGGGTAATCAAGCCTTGGTCGCAGAGTTCTTGCATCGACGTGTCGCTGTACTGAGGGTTGTTGCTGACGTACTGTGCTGCGGCGATCGGGTCGTTCGGCACCAGGATCTTGTACTGAGACGATAAGAACTCGTTTTGACACAAAGAACGCAGACAGTATGCAAAGATGGAGCACCAGTACATGAATTTGAGACCACCCATCTTCTCTGGGCTAATCAGGAAACCCGCGAAGAGAATCATGACGGCAATGAACGGACCAGGATAAGTCTGAGCAACCTCCATGGTGGGGGAGACGAGTGCGATAACACGGAAAAAAGCCGCCATGGCAACGTTCGCGAGGAGCAGCTGCAGGTAAAAAAAGGCCCAGTTCGAAAAACCAAGACTGAGACCAACCATCGGGTACAGTGCACAGCTGAAAATTAACGTCTCCAAGATAGCGATAGGAAGGTGCACCATGCTCCAGGATGCGAGATAGGCCAATTCCGGAAACAACTTGGAATCTAAATGCTTGAATGCAACGTACTTCTGTTCAACGCTGAACGTTAACTCGGAGAAGTTGGCGAAAGAAATATGCAAAATGCAAAAGAGCAACATGCCAAGTTTTTCGAATCCTCTCTCGAGTGGCAAATCAAACCAAACAGAGCCGAGGACGAGCGACGTCACGACTGCGCCGAAAATGCGTGCTTGTAAGAAGAGCTTGTTTCTCACCGTCACTTGGGCTTGACGCTTGAAGACAGACTTGTAGTGTTCCATGAATGATCGCGGATAGGCGAGCGAGTATTGTCCCTTTGCAAATGGGGTCTTCAGTTCAATGCTGTCTGGCCCACGCGTTGTTTGAACGCTGCTTTCATAGGCTGACGTCTTTCTCCACGCATCAACCATCGTTTGAACACTCGTCGGAATGTCCTTGGTAACTTTGACGCCAGCCTTGTTGAGGCTCTCCTTTGGGGAAACGAGAAGAGAGATGAGCCAGTCTGCCAAGTCTTCACCAGATTTGGCATCTGGTGGCACGTAACCAAGGCTGCTGAAATGATCTTTAACGCGGTCCATGGGACCGTGGTACACAGGTGCGCCTTCTTTTAGCAAGAGGACGTCGTCAAAAAGCGAGACAACTTCCGGGGTTGGCTGCAAGAGTGCGGCAATGCAGGTCCCGCCAGTCTTCTGCGACCACTGCTTCAAACCCGCAATAATGTTGTAAGTGACCGCGGCGTCGAGGCCTGTGGAGATTTCATCCATACACAAGACTTGAGCGTTTTTAACCAACGCCTCAGCGATCGTGACTCGCTTTTTCTCCCCGCCCGAGACGCCCCGAATGAGGTCGTTTCCAATAATCGTATCCTTGCAACCATCCAAGTTCAACAGCTGTATAACCTTGTCAACCTTCTCTTCGTATCCAGCCTTCCCTACATCGTCGTCCGGCACCTTGCACGCGTTTTCGTGCGAAAATTTGATCGTCTCCTTCACCGTCAGGAAAGGAAGGTGTTCGTCGAGTTGAGTCACGTACTCGCAGAGACGGTTCAACGATATGCCCTTCTCTTCGAGTTGTTCCTTGGTGAGACCGCAATACTTAATCTCTCCCTCAATCGGGAGAGGGTTAACACCGGCGATGGATTTGAGCAAGGACGATTTCCCGTGTCCGGGAGGAGCGAGCACGAGCGTCAAACTTCCTGGGCGGAAGCTCGTGCGCACGTTTTGCAACACCGGCAACGAGCTCTTGCCTTCGGCACCCTCCGTCCCATCCTTCTTCCCTTGAAACACGCCCGCGATCGATTTGAACGGCGCAAGCGCTGCCCCGGCGAAGACTCCCGGCACCGTCTGCACTTTGCGTTCCGCTTTCGCAGCGTGCAGCTGAAGCTTGCAAGAAAAGTCGCAGCTCACCTCAACCTCCGGCAGCGCACCTCGCGACTCGCGCTCCGCATCGAGCTGCGCGACGAACGCGGCGAGTCGATCGACCGGGGCTCCACTCATCGAGTTCGACGTGACCTACGACTTTCACGACTTTCGCGCGCACCAGTGGCGCGGGCGCGAGTCTCGTCTCTTCTCACGTTGGGTTGTTTACGTCACGCGGTTTTTTCGGGTTTTTGCAATCGCATCGCCCCACGAAAAAAGCTAGCTCTCTGGCGTCGCTAATGTTACATGTTACAGAGTCTCGCACTAAAGTGTTGAAGGGTCGTCGCGACTAAAGAAACGAATGTGAAAGTCTACAGCAAATCGTCTGCGACGAAGTTTGCGCCGATCCCGAGAAACCGCCATGGCAAAGTAGGTACTTGGCTGAAGACGACGCCACGACGCATGCACTCATGCCTTCTCGCCCGAGAAGCGCGCAGTCATCGATATATTTGGTCCACGATGCACGTGAATCATTGATTGAAGCGCGAATGTTCAACGTGTACGCATCTTGAAGAGCACATTCATGATTACCTCCTCCGATTACGAATAAATGGTCTCCAACTATGGCTGAGGCGTGACTTGCTCGAGCGCACGGTTGCGTGTCGCCGACGGCTTCAATCGTCGACCACGTATCTGTCTCCACGTCGTACACGTCGACGTCGGCGCTATTTATGACTTCATTTCCCGATGAACCACCGCATACGACCAGATAACGGTCGTTCCAACACGCTGCTGTATGAGAGCTTCTCGCTTGAGTAGCGTTTGTCAATTTTTTCCACGTCGAATTGCTCGGATGAAAAGCCCAAAGTTCATCTGAGTCGTCACCCGATTTCGAATCTACGCCACCAAAGATAAGAATCGCATCGCCTACAGTTGTTGCCGTGTGCGAAGCCTTTGCGCGTGGTATCTCGCCGCGTTCACTCGTAGATTTACATTGAACGTGCTTCCAAACAAAGCTGTCAGACGTCGTCGCGTAGTCTTCAGCTAAATTAATACACGAAACTGTCATGTTGTATGTCACGGCCGAGTCACAATCGTCCGTCGTCTTGCCACGAAACGCATACATGACTGATCCTATGGTAGCAGATGCGGCGCCAAAACAGAGTGAGCCTGGCCATTTGAGTCCCCTCTGTTGCCACGTGCCAGTGGCAAAGTCAAAACTCCAGAGATCGCCGAGAAGACGCGAGTTTGAGATTGCGCGCCCGTGTGAAATGAACAGCTTGTCGTCTACAACGTTCGAAAGATGCCATGCGCGTTGTGTCGGCGACACGTTGTCCATGAGCGGTAGTGGGGCGAATTCATCGTCCGCAGCATTTTTGAAGAGCTCTTCAAAGAAGGCTGCACTAGAATTTGAGCGAAATGTCAAGACGCGTTGGTGTGATTCAGAAGCTTGTTTGGCCGTCTCTCCGAGCGCACCGCTCGCCAGCGCTCTGTAGTACTCGAGCGCGCATTCTTTTGCCGTCGCTATCATCGCCTTGCGCTGCTTACCATCCATATTTTCGACCAAAATGTCATACCAGTTTTCGTACTCGCTCGAAACGATTTCGCAGTAGATCTCCATGGCGCGTTCCGGACTCATATCTCCCAACATGGCCCACGCGTCGTACGCGAGTGCGCCCGTGGGATCCCATATTTCCCAAGGTCGTGATCCCACGCACGGTCCAGCCGAAGCTTGCCGTTCTAACGCATCTAAGAGCAACGCTTTATCCTCATCGAACAACGGTCTCTGTCTCATCCAGTCGCCTGCGTGGCCTTCTTTCGACGTCTCCACGGCGTGCATGATTTCTCTGCCGACCGTCGCGACGCCCGCGGACGATTTAGACGACGACGTCGTCGTTTCACCCGAGGTTGGCACTGGCATCACTCGGGTGCGAAAAGCGCACGCGAGGTAGAACCGTTCTGGACCTCTCATCTTGCCGTGCGCGCTCAACTGTGCGGTCTGTTGAGGCTACGAAGGACGGACGACGCGCGCGGTCGCCCTCAGAAGCCACCGCGGCCGAGTCAGCGCGGGTGGCGCGACGCCGGACCGGTGCGAGATGGTCCCCGAGGGAATGTCTGAGAAGATTGCGTTCGTCAGCGACAACCCGGGCACGACGTTCGCCGAAGTGAGTGCGGTTGTCGCAGCCTTTGTCGTGGCAACCTGGTTGCGCATCTCTGCCGAGAGTTATTTTGCCGAATCGACGTCTCGCTCGCTGAGAATCGCGCTCGATGGGGTCCTTTCGGTGATTCCATCATTGGCGTGCGTATTCGCGACTGAGTTCGCGACGAGCGTTGCAGTCATCGTGGGGAGCGCGTATGCGCTGAAGCGCTTTGGCGCAACCGTTTCGGTTGGCGCAACTGTATCGAAAGAGATGTATCTGAGCGCTGTGACGCTGTACAGGTTTACTTTGACGATGTTGACCGTCGTGGCAATTTTGGCGATCGATTTCACCCCTTTTCCTCGCCGCTTAGGCAAGACGGAAACGTACGGCGTGTCGCTCATGGATATCGGAAGCGGCTCGTATGTCTTCTCTTCTGGACTCGTCTCGCGCTTTGCTCGAGGCGAGAGACGGCGTTCTCTCGCGAAGAGCACTCGGAAAGTGTTACCATTGATCGCTTTAGGTTTAGCTAGATTGGCAATCACAAGAGCTGTGGGTTACCATCTCATCGAAAGTGAGTACGGACGGCACTGGAATTTCTTCTTCACGTTGGCGGGCGTCAATCTCATGGCTGATGCGCTGCCCTTGCGAGAAGGTATGGCCATACCTGTGGCTTGCCTCGTGTCATTTGCATACCAATACGCACTCAGCAGTGGTCACTTGAGCGAATGGATACTCGAGTCTCCCTCATCTCGTCAACACCCCGTCGAACCTTTGTCGGCATTTGTATCTATGAATCGTGAAGGCATCTTGAGCGTCGTCGGCTACTATGCCATCCACCTACTAGCGAGTGGTACGGGGCGAGTGTTATTGACCATGTTGTCTAAACAGAGAACAACATCGATCCGTTGGACAGTATCAGCGTTTTCGATGTGCATGATTGCGTGGTCAACGGCCCTGTTTTTGCACTCGTACGTCGAGCGCGTTTCTCGTCGCATGGCAAACGCCGCATACGTCGCCTGGGTGGCGGCGTACAACCTCCAAGTTGTAGTCGCGTTCGTTCTTATCTTGCTGATCAGTTTTGGGGGATCCTCATCGAGCTTTCAGATTCCTCGATTATGTGCCGCTGTGAGCGACAAGCAATTGGTTGTCTTTCTCGTGGGCAACTTGCTCACGGGAGTCATCAACATGAGTTGCGATACTCTCGCCGTGAATCCTCCACGCGCATGGGTCATCATGCTGACTTACATTGGATGCATTTCGGCAGCGGCTCTAAGGGCGATGAATAGATGAATATGATGTAGCGTTTCGTTTCAACGGTTGAGTGTATTGATATCAAGTCTATAGAAGTTTACTAAAGCTTTTCCAATTGTTTTGCCGCTTCAGCGGCACGCTTCTTTGCGGCGCGCTTCTTTGCATTCTTCTTCGCAGCGGCGGACAGCTCCTCACCACCTGCACCAGGCGGCCCGTCTGGGGTCGCGCTCGCGGGAGATTTTGCACCCGCCGCTTTGAATTTACCCGCTTTCATCTCCTCTGCCGATGCTTTTGCGAGACTGAAATTTCCGCTGCCGCTCGTCGCGTGCGGAGGACGATACGCCGTCTTTGCGGCGTGCGGAGGACGATATGCTCCTCCCGAAGAGGCTGCACCCGAGGAAGCTGCACCGTTGGCTACCGAGCCCTCGATGCGCTTGGATGCGGGCGAGATTGGACGATCTTCAAACGTACCCTCTGGCACTGGGCGCCAGAATGCTTCATAGATTTTCTCTCGCTCTTCGTGAAGTAACAGGTCTCCGTTGTACCTCCAAATTTTCCAACCATTGTCGACATTCAGCCGCGGCGCGACGGTGCTGGTCAACAGTCGACGCCCATCGGGAGACCACTCGAGTGTCACTGAGCACGCAGCACGCGTCGAACCGATCGGTTTGTACTTGCCATCCTTCATTTTTTGGAAAAATTTGACATCGCCCGGCAAGTTGCCAAATCCAGCGAGCGCGACGAAACGGCCAAACGGATTCCAGCGCAAAGTGTTGTGCGGACCAGCGCCGAGCTCATACTTTGGCTCACACTTTGCCGCTTTGTAAATAGTCGCCTTAGCTGGCATGAATCCGTACACAACACCAAATTCATCGCTTAACGGAGACCACTGCGCGTCGTGCACGGGTCCTTCTTTGTTGAGAGGCACCGCTCCTTCAAAAGAACCATCCGCCTTGAGGTAGTGCAGACAAGACTCGCCATAGTAGCTCTTATTGGTGGCATCGACCTCGCTCGAGCCTAAAATGAGCACGGCAGAACCGTTCGGGGCCCACATCAAGTCAACCTCATTGACTCGGAAGAATGATTTGCGAGCGACAGCCTCTGGTGTCTCGACGACGCCCGCTTCCGAGTACCGTTCGAGCTCGTAGATGCGAACCGACCCGGGAGCACCCTTCACTTCAGGCACAAAGCAGGCGACGCGCGGGTTGGTCCCAGGCGATATTTTCGCAACAGCGACGGACGGAACGCGGAGTCTCACGTGCTTATCAAAGCCATCGGCCGGTCGAATGATTTGAATCTCGTTTGACACGCACCGAATCGCCGTCGCGTCGTCGTCGCTAAACTGAAAATACGGCCACTCCGCCTTGAGGAACTGCCGCTGGAAAACTTCGTAAACCTTGACGGGAGCGCCTGACGAGCCGCTCAATATCTCATCAATCTTCCACACGGTGAGATTCTTTTCATCCTTCGCGGCGCCCGTGGATGTTTGTTTCTGATAGATGGACAAGTACGTCGAAGCCGGGGAAAAGCTCAGCGCGCTCGCTCCGTTCATCGTCATCGTCCCCTTCAACGCGTGCGGTTCCACCGTCGCATCGTACACGTCAACCTTGGACGCGCTCGCGCACGCAAACAAACGTCCATCTCGAGAGTACGTCGAGGTCACCGCCTCCGTCTCCGTCGGCGCGACGCACGAAGCCTTAAAACCGTGGCTCGAGTACACCGCCGCCGCGTCCTCATCGCTCTTCCCGATGGTGCTCTCCACGTCGTGAAACTTCCAGTGTTTCATCCCGATGGGCGTTCGCTCCGTCACCGTCGAGACGCTCGCCATGGGTTTCCTCGTTTTCCTCGTTCGTCACCCTATCCTATCCTATCCTATCCCGCGACGGCGACGACGACGACGACGACGATGCGCGAGACGCGTCTCGCTCTCTCGCCCGCGCCCGGGTTCTCCTTCCTCAAAACAGAGCGAGACGAAAGTTTCGAGTCGTGAACCGTCAGCCCTATCGACGGACGCGTCGGTCGGTCGAGACCGAGGGTGGAGGGACGTTTCACTCCTCGACTTGGTTGCCTAGGGTACGGTGCGCGCAACCGAAGCGGACGGAGCTGACGGGCGACGGGCGGGCGACGGGAGTGTTGAACGCGCGCGATGACGCCGCCGTCGATGACGCGGGCGATGCGCTCGAACGCCGCGGTGTGTTCCGCGACGTCCCGGGGAAGCGGTGGGGAGAGAACGCCGAGCGCGGAAGCGGCGCGGAGAGCGGTGAGGTTTCGCCCGTGCATCGACATTCACGACGGCAAGGTGAAGCAAATCGTTGGGTCGACGCTGAAAGACTCGGCGACTCCTGGTGACGCGGGGTCGGAGACGCCGGCGACGAATTTTGAGACGGAAATTCCGAGCGCGGCGTACGCGGAGATGTACAAGCGCGACGGTATTTACGGGGGACACGCCATCTTGCTGAGCAAGGATGAAGCCACCGTGCGGGCGGCGAAGGAAGCCGTGAGCGCTTTTCCGGGTGGTTTACAAGTTGGAGGCGGTGTCAATCCCACGAACGCGGCGGGATTGCTCGACGCCGGCGCTTCTCACGTAATCGTTACGAGCTACGTCTTCAAGAATGGAGCGCTAGACGAAGGTGCGCTGGAAGAGATGGTTCGCGCCGTGGGGCCAGAGAGACTCGTTTTAGACTTGAGCTGCAGACGCGACGAGAGGGATGGGAAATACAAGGTTGTCACCGATAGATGGCAAAAATGGACCGATTTGGTAGTTGATGGCGCTACCATGGAGCGATTGGCAAAGTGTTGCGACGAATTCCTGGTGCACGGCGTCGATGTGGAGGGTATGAAACTCGGCATCGACCTCGACCTCGTGAGGTTGCTCGGCGAGGAGTGTCCCATTCCGGTGACTTACGCCGGTGGTGCGCGGAGTTTGGAAGATCTGGAGCTCGTGAAGAGCGCGGGCAAGGGGATGGTGGATATTACGGTCGGATCGGCGCTTGATTGCTTCGGAGGCGCTCTCAAGTATGACGACGTGGTTGCGTGGCACAACGCGCAAAAGGTGCAAGTGGCGTAGAAAGCAAGCAATTTTTAATAAATCAACCGACGCGCCGGTCTTGAGTGTTTCTGTGAGGGAGCGTGTAAAATTAATTGATGTAATACCAGGGGTGTTCCTCCTTACACTGCCTAGCCTATGTAAGTGTGCTATTTATCGGTTCGCCTTCGCCACGCGCTCCAACTCATCCTTCTTCTTAATCGCGTAAGAGTTGCTCGAAGCCTTCGCCGCGTTGATCAACTCATCCGCCAAGCATTCCGCAATCGTCTTGACGTTACGGAAGGCAGCTTCGCGGGCACCAGTGGTCAACAAGTAAATCGCTTGGTTGACACGGCGGAGCGGGGAGAGATCGACAGCTTGACGGCGAACAACACCAGCCGAACCAATACGCGTGGCATCTTCACGCGGACCCGCGTTAATGATGGCATCGACGATCACTTGGACCGGGTTTTGGTCAGTGAGCAAGTGAATGATTTCCATGGCGTGCTTGACGATGCGAACAGCCATGAGCTTCTTGCCGTTGTTGCGGCCGTGCATCATGAGGGAGTTCACCAAGCGTTCCACGATCGGGCACTGAGCCTTGCGGAAGCGCTTGACGGCGTAGCGGCCCGCAGTGTGCGGGACGTACACGGAGTACTTCGGCTTAACCGCGATGTAATCCTGTTTAAGTAATAAAGAGCGTCAACGGTCAGTATCCAAGACGTTGCGTTTCGGCGCGCACGCGCGGCTTCGTCGACGACTGCGGCCTTTCCGCTAATCGTCTCGAGCGCAGCTGTACGCGACGGCGACTCGATGTGCGCCGCACGCGTGCGTCAAATGCGTCTCAAACAAATCTCGAGTGCGTGTTTCCGAATTGCGTCGCGCAGATGCCCTCCAGACAAGCGGCTATCGGCTCTCGCGTTGTCTCTCGCGAGACGCGACGTCCAGGGTTTTCCGCTGTCACCACGACTGGCGACATCGACGCGAACGCGCGAGTCGAACGGGATGCGGGGCGCAAGTCTCACCTCCAAAGAGATGTCATTGATCTGTTTCGAGCGGTAAAACGTTTTTTACATTCGTCAGTACGCAGTCGCGGCGGCGAAGATGAGCACACGTTCGGACAACGCGTGACCCTAGAAGGTCTGGATCATAGGTGAGGGAATCGCACCGCCAGCGCTCGCGCGACGGTCACGCGCGCAGAGCGATCGCATGCATGTACGCACCTCGACGTCATCGAACGTCCATTTGCCGAAGAGCTTCACTTCTTGCGTCGTCGCCATGGTGCGAGCCAGAAGCGTCTCAGAAAGACGGATCCGCGCCGAGCGAGGAGCCTCTTGTCAGGGAGAAAGGAGAGGAGTCAGGTGGTCTAGAGGATTAAAGACTCAATGCAAAAAATGATGACAAAATAGTACATACTGTGTTGTCACCATACCCTATGTAAAAGTTTATCTCTAAGATAAATCTTTTGACGGACCGATGGCGCCGACGGCGGGGTGCGTGATGTCGCCACAACAAAGGCGTGACACGCGGCGGGTGAACACCGCCTCGACGAATGGCGGGCAAGGCGAAACCGAAGAAACACACCGCAAAGGAGCTCGCCTCCAAAGCGGCGGCGGCGCTGACGAACAAGGGTGGTGGCGCCGCGGGTCTGGCTGACCGCAAAGGCGGCGCCGTTGGACACGCAAAGTTCTCTTGTCCAGTGTGCAGACAGGCGGCGCCGTCGGAAAAGAGCGCCGTGGCGCACTGGGACTCGAAGCACTCCAAGTTACCGTTCGTCTTTGCCGATTGGAGCGATTTGCACGCCTCGGTCGGCACGACAACCGCCGGGTTGGCTGTAAAGGGTGGCAAGGCTAAGTCGAACCACGAGCTTCAAAAGACAGCCGCCGGACGCGCAGAGCTGGCGAAGAGACAAGAGGAGAAGTTGAAGGCGCAGTTTTAAGTTGAGGAGTCGTACGTTGCCTTAATTTGTCGTTCCACAAAGTCGTTCGAGTGCGGTAGAGATCGATTCGATGTGCAACGAGCAACTACAGTAGCGCTTTTGTTGTAGTGTGTTGTATTCGATTAAATAGTCATGGTAGAAATTTCATTTCAATTGGTTTCCTCCTCCATCACGCCAGTCTCAAGTGCTGCTTCGTCAACGATTCCACGGTGACGCCGGGTGAAAATTCTTCCCAGTCGAAGAACACCTCCAGCATCACCAAGTAGTGGTAGACATCAGTCACACTTTGCGGCTCGAGAAATAAGGCGCCGCAGTGCGCGAGTATCATTTTCATATCCTTCTCTATCGGTGCAAATCTCTTGCAGCGCAATCGCATCAAGAAATCATTGACGAGCAACTGACAGTAATGCACGCGTTGGAAGTGAGGACTTTCGACAGAGGCTCCACCACCCCATTCAATCTTCCACGGCGGCTTTCCGACCCACGAACCGACTCCTTCCTTCAAACTGAAGTGAACGCCACCGTTCTGTCGCTTGGCGAGCAACGCAATCTTCTTCCCAGCGCGAACTTGCACGCCTCTTTCAAGGTACTGCAAAGCTTGTCCCCAGTAATGCTCAGTTTCCTCTTTGTTCTCGTCGACGACTCGTTCATCCGAGTCGGCGACGGCTGTCAAATGTTGCCGAGCTTCTTCCTCAGTGGTACGTGTGTCATCGGCGCATCTGAACTCTTCGCTGCGTGGATTCATCGACAAAGTCTCTTGGACCCGGCGAACGGCTGTGTCCATGGATCTCTTCACTTCGCTGCCGTCGAAATCAGCGGTTATGTGCGCATCTTCGATCACTCCCCCCTTTCCGATGCCCGGAGGCGCCGTAGTGATGGTCTCTTCCTCATCCATGTGTAAGTCAAACCAAAAACAGACGGCGTTCAAGTAGCCGTGCGCAATGGTTTCTACTTTGAGCACAGTCTCTCGACCTTTGCTCTTCTGCGAATCATCGAAAAAGAACTCGAACACCTTCTTCGGCTTTGTCAAAATACGATATCGCTCGTCACGCATGTATGTCCCCTCATATGTGTTGTTCCAACGATATTTGTTGAAAGCACTCATGTTGAAACCGTCTATTTCGCTCGTGTATGCTTCCACACCGGCGCAGTAGATAGTTGCCGCGGCTGGTACGACTGAATACGATGACGCGCAAAGCTTCTTCTTCGCTGATTCGAGAAGAAAGAGTACTTGATCTCCCGTGAGTCCAGAATCAAAGACGTCAAGCACAATCAGGTTCACTCCTTCATAAGGCGTATGTTTGCCGCGCTCAAGAAGTGCAGCGTCGCGCTTGAACACGCTAATTTGCGAGCTTAGTCCGTTTGCGGCGACGTTTCTTCGAGCGATATCAACTAAAGAAGGATGCGCATCGCATGCGACGACTGATGTCGCTCCTTCTCTGGCGGCGAGCATAGCGAGAATCCCACTTCCAGTACCAATGTCCAAAGCGTGCACGACATCGTTTTCATCTTTCAATCGTTTCATTTGACGCGCTATCGCTTCAGAGTAAGCCGTTAATCGATCATGATCTCGGAGCATATGGAAATGATACTTTGGAAAACTGGCGTCGCGTTTGCAAACATCGTCAAATTCTGCGTCTTCCACACTGAATTGGATCCCCACTGTATTATGCGAGCATGTTAAGGGGATTACGTGTCCACTCTGCACTGCAATTTTCCCTGGAAGAAACTGAAGAGCTGCGCGCATGGATGTCACCGAAGACTCGCTCGGTTTCGTAGTTATCTTGATATCATCAATGAGACTCATTTCGTACCAGAACAAGACGGCATTGAACATTCCGCGTTTGTGGAAATTAAGATCTATAGCCTTGCGTTCGCTCGCATCTGGTGGCATTAGAAAGTCGAATTGGAACACTTGCACAGGATCACTCAGCTCGACGTAGGCATTTGGGCAAAAGTCCACGCCATGTGTGTACGTCGGGTGCCATCGATAGTTGTCAATTGCGCCAAGCGTGATTCCATCAAAAGCCGGGGTACGGATATCCACAGCCTGCGCATAGAGGGTCGCACTTGAAGGCATAACGATTGCATCCGGTAGTAGTAACTGGTCCAGAGCGTGACGCATCGTAGGGATGATGCCAGAACTAAGCAAGCCATCGTCAAACACGTCGCATATGCACAAGTTGCACGATATCGGTACGTCACGAAGTAAAGCTAGATCGGTTGGCCTCTTGTATACAACCTTGACCTGATCGTCGGTAAAACCATTGTTCAAAAGATTCTCTTTGGTAGCCATGGCCATATATAACCATCGTTCCGTAGCCGTGACGTGATGTGCTCCATGTTTTAGCGCCAACATGGTGTTCAGCCCAGCACCGCATCCGATGTTCAGCACGCGCGCATCCTTTGCTTCGTCGTGGAGCTTATCAATGGCGATTTTGATGGCTGAAGAGTATTTTTCTCGTCGCTGATCGTCCTGTAAAACTTTAAAGTGACGCTTCGGCACTCTAATATCCGACTGGATCGTCATGTAATTGTATGTATCTTTCAAATGGTAGTCATTCTCTGCTTGAAACGGCGTGAGGAGCTTGTTCGGAAGCATGTCTCTAGGATGAACTCTGTGAAGAGGCGCAGAGTATGGAAGCGACGAAATGCGCTGACTCGAAGTCTTGGTAGAGCTTGGTAAAGCGTATTGTTTCTCTCTCCCTCGTCCGACATACAGGTCGCGAATCACTGCCTGTATCGCTTCCTCAAGTCCACGCTTCAGCTCTTCATCGTTGGGGCACATCGCGAGTCCACTCTCAAATTCAATCTTTGCCAATCGCGGCTGTTGAAGACCGAGAAAGGCGAAACCTTTTCGCGCATACCCTTTAATAAACTGCTTCACCGTTCCATCATCATTCTGAGTTTGCGCGAATCGAGCGTTCGCCAATGTTTGGGCGCGGTGACCGTCCCACAACGCCTCCTCAAACAAGCCCAAGTTTAAGTACGCGAACGCTCGGTTTGAGTGACACACGTACAAAGACGGGTGCGTGACGTTATTCTCTGCGACTTTGCGAAATAACTTTGCATACGAAATGACGCATCGCACGTCGTCTCCGCGCTTCAAGTACTCTACCGCTTCGTTGTTCAACTCTGTGATTGAACGCGACTTGAAAGTCTTGTCGCGAGCAAACTCGGCGTCGCGTTCTCGAATGAGCAGAATGCGCACCTTGGTATCGCGCTCGTCGACTTTTACCTCGCTCTTCTGCGTCTCATCAAACTTGAGTCTTTCATCATCCACGTCCGCGTCTTCTTCATCGTCCTCATCGTCGTCTTCGCTCTCCGAATCCGTCATCTTCACGCCGCGGCGCGCCGCAGCGTTCACATCAGCGTAATAAGCATCATCGTCGTCATCACGACTCGCTGCATCCATTTTTCGAGCGCCGTTTCCACGCGCACCAGTCCCCGCAGAGTCGACGCGCGCATCCATATCCCTCCGCTCTCGCCCTACGTCGCGTTCCTCGTCCCGTCGCCGTGTCCCGCGGGTTCCCGTTCCGTCCTGCGTCGCCTTCCTCGTCCTCTTCGCGTGCGTTTTTTTCCTCGCGTTCACGGAAACAATGAAAAAAACGGCTCCCCGCGGCCGGGGGCCCGGGGGATGGGGGCGAGACCCCGGTCGTTCACTTTTTCACGGTAGGGGTAGACATCTCTACTCGATGGAGTATTTTTCGCTTTTTCACCCTCACTCACCCATTTTGCCATCGTTCACACACCCGCGCGTTTCCCCTATTCACGCGTGCGTTTCCCCCATCGAGCCATCGCGCGCGTGTCGGAGTCGACCCCTGAAGTGGGGTACTCCGGCCCCCGTCCGCTGATTGAGGGTTTGTGACCCAGAAAGTGAACGTATGCGGATGAATATGGGTAAACAGTTACCCCGCGAAGATTCTTGATATCTGTCGACCCAGTCCGTTTCTCGCGAGTCGTGACCCCTCGATCCCGAAAAGTCGCGAAAGTCGACAGGAAAAGCGAGGAACGAGCACACCGCTTCAGTGAAACGCGACGGGCCGCACTCGACGTCGCGTCGGAACCGGCGATCGCGACGCGCGTGGGTTTCGGTAAGATACTGACTCGTCGTCGTCGTCGTCGTCGTCGTCGTCGTCGTCGTCGTGGGGGCGAGAGATAAGATACTCCTAAACCGTCGCGTGTGACTGGTGATAGCGCCCGATTCGCATCCCAGTCGACTGTCGGAGTTTAGTCTCAACCTCGTGTTCGGTGAGACGAAGAGACATGGTGGCCCCGCCCCGAGATGAATTTGATGACTTTCTCCAAACGTTGCCTGACAGCGTACGGAACGACGGTTGCGGCGAGCTGGAGGCGTCTCTGTGGGACTCGATTGACGAAATCCTGAGCGGCGAGCATACGGGCGACGAGCGCGGAAGCGAGGGTCGCTCGGTTGAACGCGTGGCAGGATCCCGGGCGTCCGCGCCTAGTAGCTCATTCTCAGTGGATGCACATACTTTACAATTGGTCAAGCTCGCACTGTTAGCGGCGGCGGCTGGTCCGCGGGGTGACGTGCCCGAGGCGGCGGCGGCGCCGCCGCCGGAAAAGGTTGAGAAAACCGCGCAACAGCTGACGAGCGTGGTGGATGGTGTCACCGCTGCGATGAATGATGACGTACTCGTTCAAGTTTGGTTGGCGCAAAGGAATGGAGACACGGTGAAGCTAAACTGTCCAAGAGCTTTCGCTCGAGTGAAGAGTTCGTCGAACGCTAAAAATCTCTGGGCTTTTCATGAAGGTTCAAAGCAGTTTTCCCTCAACGTCATGATTGGTGGAGCAGAAGGCGTCACGCCAAGTTCGGGAGCTCCAGGCAGAGTCTTTGCGTCCAATGAGCCAGAATTTGCCGCTTCGGTGCAGTGTTTCCATCCGAGTGAATTTCTGCGACACCCTTTGGCTGTCAAATACGGTGTTCACTCTGAGTTACTGGCGCCGATGATGACGCCAGATGAAGACTCCGATTCGCCTTTCGCCCTGATAGAGGTTACTTTTCTGCACGTGATAGATACAATTGGTGATTTGTATTCAACCGTCGTGCGGGAAATCATGGCTCGCGGGTTGGACACGAAGCGGACTCCTCTCTTGGCGCCGACATCAACGCTTCTCTCTCAATCAAAGGTTGCGCTGGCCCAACTGAAAATTGACGAGATTTCATCCATGTTGAAGCAGCTCTGTTTGCGATTAGATATACCTTACGCGCAGATTTGGGTCCACTGCCCCGAGAATGGCGTTCTCATCTCCGCCGGCGCTCCACATTACCAGAGCTCTCAGCATTTCAATCATTATAGAGCGGCGTCGTGCAATGTTGCCGCATCGACGACTCAGGGAACGTTCGCTAAAGTCTGGACGAAAGGTTCCATGATATGGCTACATGAAATAAGCACCGTGTCGAGTAGAGACCTTCGTTTGAAACATTCCTGCAACCTATTGAAAATTCAGGCAATGTGCATTTCAAAGCTGGCGCTGAAGAGCGTTCACTCGAAAGAACCTCTGAGAGTGCTGCTCGAAATTGTGCTCGATCCAAGCCTTAAATCACCGCGAGAACAAGCAAAGACGGTGCAAGCTTTTTGGACATCTGTGGAAAATGATTTGAACGCCGAGGTCATCGCCGAGACGGATAAGAACTGGCTGCAAGAGATGAAGCAAACGCAATCGACGAATGAAACACTGCAGCAAGATGATGGAGGTAACGGGGCGATGTGGGGTATCACGCTGGAAGTTTTACAGCAAAATTTTCACAAGCATTTAAAACAGGCGGCGACCGATCTAGGCGTGGGAAGTACCACTCTAAAGCGTATCTGCAGACAGTATGGAATTCGCCGATGGCCGAGGCGATCACTCAATAGCAAAAACGGACGTATTGAAGATATTCTCAAGAGAGCGACCTCTCCAAAGACTGATGTATCGGGAAGCCCGAGCACGGATGTTGGCGGCGAAAGCGCCGCCGCTCAAGGTGGATATAAGGGACTAGACGAACTCGACGACGCAAAACGATCTCCAACGACCGAAACGAACAAACGCGCGTTGGAAGAGCGCGTGCACAGAGGTGCAAACCTGCGTTCGCTTTGGGATGGTCACGACACGAAACTCCACCGGGGCGCGAGCTGGCACGGCGCCAACTCAGCGCTGGCGGCACTTGATTACGACTTACCAACGCGTTTTGAACAATCTGTGCACGGGCATCGGGCATTTGACGACGTGTTTGATGTCAAAATACCGATGGATACGGCGCAACTTGAAGATGGTTCGTCTTTCGTTGACATGTGTGTTAACGAGCCCACCAGCGTCGATGAGGTCATCGTCAAATTGTCAGTTATGAGTGAGACGCTAAGATTCCGCCTCGTGACCGAGGCAAGCTACGAAGAGCTTATCAATGCTCTGAGTCGCCGCGTGAATGTGGACCTAGAGTCGGCCAAGATTAAGTATCGTGATGATGAAGGTGACTGGTGTCTGCTGCGGAACCAGGATGATTTCAACGAGTGCGTAACTCATCGAGGATCTACCGTCACCGTGCCATCCTCCAAGGTGATTAGACTCAAGTTGCAAGTGCCGGAGAATACAAATGTTGAAGATTGCCTGCCGGTCTGGGCGCACAGAGAAGGGCAAGGCGCTAAGGTTGATACTGGTGGGATTTCGGTCAAGGCGCACGTTGGCGAGGATGTGATTCGCTTTAAGATGGCTCCGAAGTTGTCGTATGAAGAATTCATGAGTGGTTTTGAAGCAGCAACTAAGCAAAAATCTCCCGTCTACTATCGAGATGAAGAAAATAGCTGGATTCGGATGATGATAGTAGAAGACTTGAAGGAATGCTGCGCTGTTGGTCGAGCCAGCGGTGCGATCCGCATTCGAGTTGGAGATGCGCTGTGTCCTGGGTCTGAAACAGTGACGGAGGCATGAGTGAAAGTAGTGAGTGTTCTCGCGTGAAAAACAATTGAAATATAATATGTGAAAAATGTGTAGTACAGAGTCGTCGTCACGTTGGTGTTACAAATGTCAGCGATACTCACAGCCGAGCGCGCCAAGCGTCGAATTGAATAAAATTCCTTCTGCGCAGCTCCAGAACGACGAGTTTTGCGCGAGTGAAGCTGGGACGTTCCGTGTGCGCTTGCACTTCCAGCACACCTTTGTTGCCGGCTTTGGTCGGAGCGGTTGATTGCCAGCTTCGTTTCCCACAATGTGCTTTGAATCAATCGCCACATTGCCTAGAGAGAGGATATCGAGCGCCGCCTCGTTGCCAGTCAACACTGCTCCGTGTACGCATTGCGCGCCGTCGATCGAACATGCTTCCCCAGCGAAATACAATCTGCCGCAGTGCTCTGGAGTCGCGAGCGCATGGACGTCTTTCAGCGTCGAACCCATTTTCATGTACGAGTACGCGCCATAGGCAAACTCGTCGTCGCCCCAACGGGTAACGATCGTCTGAACCGGAATCGGCGGCGATTTAAGTTTAAACATGCGCTGAAGAACCCCACAAACCACATCGACAATCTCCCTGTCGGTCCGTGTTCCCGAAAACTCGCAGGCATAGGGTGGAGAGCAGTGCGCCAAGAGCACATTTTTCTTTCCGTACGCGTCGAGATTCAGGAAGCGAAAGCGAGAATCTGTACACTGAATGAAGCGCGATTTGGGCCAGAAGACATCATTGAAGCGCAAGTAAACCTTGTTTTCGACTCCCATCCCAAGTTTATCGATGGCTCTCTGCTTCTCAGCGCTGAGATTCGGGCTGAAGGTTACGCACCGTTTCTGCAACACTCCGAGCGGCACCGTCACTACGACGTAATCAGCTTCGATAGTGTCCTTTTGTTGCAAGTCGGACGGATCGGCGCATTCGACCCGACAAACAACTTTGTCCGGTTTCCTCTCACCGAATTCGTTTAACGAAGAAGACGCCACCGAGTCGACTGTCACCGCGGTAACCTTTCTCCGATATTTGACATCCACCCGACTCGCCAGTGGATCAATCAGCAACGATTTATAGCCATCGACCACCATGCCGTCGCTCAAGTCGATATTTTCGTCTTCAACGGAACCGGTTCTCGTAGTCGTTTCGGCAGTTTCGTTACTTGTGAGCGCGTCCGCAGCCGCAAGAATGTCGTTGTTCAGTCTCTGTTGAACTCTAAAAGATAAATCCTTCATGGACGCGACGTATGCCCACGTAACGCTAGGTATGCTTTCAAAGACAGGAAGAAGCGCTTGAAAACGTGCCTTGCCATTCAAAAGCGCATCAAGCGTGCGCTGCGTCGCCTCCGAGAAGGCGTGCTCGAGTGAACATTCGAGCTGGCTTCCATCTTCGTGAAACATGAGCTCTGACGCCTTTTGAGCGAGTCTGAATGCTTGGCGGACGTGGAGCTCTTTCACCCTCCCACCTCTCGTCGCATCGTACCAAGTCGCCCGTTCACCCCAGCCCGCGCTGTAACCGCCGCCGGCGTTGTTCAGAGCCGCTTTCTGCTTCTTGGCTAAAACGAAGACTGGATTGTACTTGTGACATCCGTGAATGAATGAAGCACCTAAATCGACGGTTACGGATTGAAGTCCATTTCCTGGAATGGCTGCCATTTCCACGCTATTGCATCGTCCACCAGCGCGGTCGCGGGCTTCTACAACCGTCACTCGAACACCATGTGCTCTCAGCGTATTCGCACAACTCAGCCCAGCGGGTCCGGCGCCGACGACGATGACGTGAGGCGCGTCCTGACCTCCCCACGGTTTCACCGGGTCTGGTGCTATCTTCACTGGTTTCGCTACCGGGTCTGGTGCTTTCTTCACCTCCGCCTTGAGCTTCTTTGGAGGTTTCTCCACGACACAAGATGTCCGCGCCGACTCTTCTATAGTCTTTCTCTTTGGCGCTGAATATTTGCCAGTGAAAAGGTCAAAGTGAGTCACTCTTGCACATTTATCCAAGATTTTCAACTTTCCTTTCATTTCAACCGTGATTCCTTGGCTCCGTAGTTCCCTGTATCGCGTCCATGCGTCCCTCAGAAAGCTAATCTCTTCTCGAATGCGCTCGAGAGCTTTCTCTGCGGCGGCGAATGACCTCAGAAATTTCATATTCTTTCCCGTGACGAATTCCCCCGTCTGACCACAGTTCGTGAACGGTACGACATTCCCTCGTACGATTCGAATAAAAAACCTGTCTTTTATCTGCTGGCCGGGTCTGGGCACACTGTACACGTACACGTCTCCGTTATACCACGTCAAGCCGTCGTTCTCTTTGACTGCGACGTCTTGAAACTTGCGGTTTTCTTCCATGATATCTCTACACGGCTTCGGTAGGTCGAACGTCTTGTTTCGATGAAAAACCTCAATTTTGCCTCTCTTGTGCTTCGTCGCGTCCTTATTGTCTGTCGAGGCAGTGCGCGACGATAACACGCGCTCGCACGTCGCGTCTAGTTCTATTTCGTCAGAGCGACCCAGAAACGTCTTCGTGTGAAACAGCAAAATGCGATCCGAACCCGGCACGCGTGCGGCGGTGTACCCTCTAACGTTATCCTTCAGCCTTTTCGCGTACTTATCCGCATCCAATCGCATCGCTGGCAGCGTTTCACCGTCGTACGCGTCGCCCCCGAGATTTACAGAGCACCATCGTGCGCACGACGACCGTTTCATGGTTGACGCACCAGACGGAACTCGCGCGACGCTTCGCCGGGAACGATGGACGATGGACGATGGACGATGGACGATGGACAATGCGCGGACCGCGTCGCTCTCGCGACGACGACGTCCCGTCCTGCGACGATTGTGAAGACTCGAGCGAGCGAGGAATGGGTGAAAAAGTCTACGCGCACGCCACTACGTGACAGAGACAGAGACGGCGCGGTGCGTCGCGGGGTGCGTCGCGAGCCTCCCCCAGTCTCCCCCAGTTTCGGGTTCGCTTTTTGTTGAATAGAATCCAAAATCCTTCTTCTTCTTCCTCTTCTCGCGCGCGATGCGTCGTCGAGGCGTCGGCGTGAATGACGCGCGTCTTCTTAACGGTGATGACGACGACGACGACGATGGCGAAGACGCTGCGCTCGAGCACGCACCCTCGGTACCGATGGCTTTGGGAGACGAGGACGAGGCACACGTGCGAGCTTTAGGAGACACAGCGTGTGTGTTGATGGATTCCGTGACGTTGACGGGGACGACGGGGAATACCGCGTCGTCATCGCCACACGCGAAGGCACGAACAGTTCGAAGACGCGCACTTCGCTTGCGCATCTTGGCGTTGGCGTTGGCGTTGACCTTAGACGCGACAACGTCGGCGTACGACACTTCGAGAGGTATCATCAAAAGTAGCGTCGGTGCTTCGACGGGGATACAAAATCCAATTGGGGCGTTTGTGTGTGCCCGAGTCCAGAGTTTAAACGCGTGGGATGGTGAACATTTTGTCGCGTTGTCAATGGATGGGTACTCTTTCGAGCACCAACACGCGTTTCAGCCCGGGTACGTTTGGTTGGTGCGACGAGCGACATCGGCGGCTCGATGGGTGCTCTCATTCGCGCGCGTCGCGGACGTTCCCGTCGGAGGAGCGCACGATGAGTGTTTGACGACGCTGACTGCGACAGCATTGAGCACATACGCCTACGTGCTCAGCGTGGGAGCCATGTTGGCTTTTTCTAACGGGCTCTTGAAGGAGCAGTCGCTGGCGATGGCGGCGACGTATTTATACGCCATAAATCCCGCGAATGCCTTCTTCGGTTCGGCGTACACCGAGTCCGCGTTCGCCTGGGCGCAGTTTACCGCGGGGACGCTGTTGCAAGAGAATAAAATCGTCGCTGCTGGATATTACTTTGCCATCGCGACGGCTCTGCGATCGAACGGCATCCTAAACGTGTTGATTTTGCTCACGCACCTCGGATCGCAAATGTTTCACACGCTCAGGCGCGAAGAAGACGCGGAACGTCATCAAAAAGCGGCGCGCTTCGTGCGAAACAGCGTTTTGGCGTGCGTCCTCGCGGTTGCGCCGTATCTAGCGTTTGGGCACTACGGCGAATGGCTCTACTGTCACCGCGGCATAGAGAGCACAGTAAAACAACGACGACCGTACTGTCGCACGCGGTCACTCACGAACTTCTACGGATTGATTCCGGCGCCGCTGTACGGTTTCATTCAAAAACATTATTGGGGGCTCGGCTTTCTCTCGTCGTACACGACAAGAAATCTCGGCAACGTGCTCTTGGGCGCACCCGCCATTGCGTTGGCGGCGTACGCGTGTCGAAGATTTACACTTTCGCAGAATAGAAGGCTCTTCGTCAAGGAGGATCAGAGCGTGTTCGTGTGTTCGTATTTTGCCGTCTTGGGAGTTATGACTTTCGTCGCGGCGACGTACATGCACATCCAAGTCGCCACGCGGTTTTTGAGCACGTCTCCCGCCATTTACTGGGCGCTGGCGTACTTGGGAACTAATTCGGCGAGGTGGAGGTACTGGGTGACGTTTTACTATCTCTCCTACGCCTCTGTCGGAGTCGTCTTGTTTACTCGATTTTACCCCTGGACGTAAGTTGGTAAGTACTATGAGCTGTATGATATATTCTTTGTTGCTATGTTACAAGACTGCTTGTCGCTCCTACTACTCACTCACGCAGAAGAGTGCTGCGTCGTGATTTTACTAATAGCGTGTGCCGTTTAACGAACGAATGAACCCGACGCGGTCAACCGCATGTCTCGCGCGCTTTCGCCGTTGCGTCTCTCAACACTCGAGCCACCTCGAGCTTTTGTTCTGTCTGCATCTTTAACGCGTGCTCAAGCGTCGACATCGCCTGGCTCGGTCGGATTCTTTCATTGATTAGCTTGTGCGCGTTGTTTAAAATCGCGTGCACGTCCCGAATGTCGTCGTCGACGGCGCTCGGAGCGTCCACCGCGTGCGCAATCGCTCTTGAAAATCTCTCGCCTGCGCCCCGCACGAGCGCAACAATCTCCTCTCTCGCGTCCACGTTCTCGTCGTAACACATCGGGTACTCGAACCCACTCGTCGCCGCGTACCCATGATCTGGGTCGTGCCAGGGCGCCGTGTGATGTTGCGCCCCGAACGAGGAGTACGCGCCGACGACGGGTTCAGGAGGGGTTGGTACTTCACCACCCTGATTTTCAGCATCTCCGTCGGTTCCATGACTGACGCGCCCGTAGAGGGCGTAAAAGGATGGTGGATCGGGAAAAGGCGTCGCAGACGTTGGCATCAGACCTCTAAATGTTTCGCAATCGGTCGATCAAGCGATGGATAGACGGATGGATGCGTGTGTGCTTGTGGCGAATTGGTTTTGGTTCTATTTCGTTTTATAGGTACCAGTACTTGTACTGGTTACTACTAGGGAGTGCCACGAACCCGCTCGATGACGGTCTCGCACTCGAGATCAAACCAAGGGTACGTTTGGTGCAACTTTTCCTTGATGGCCGCGTACTCGGGCACCTTGGCGCAGTGATTCATGAAGTGACGAGCGAGCGTGAGTAAGTTTCGGTGATCGCCGTTGAAGTGCACAATGGCGGGAGTGGTGTGCGTCTCGGAATTGACGACGCGCGCACGACGACTGTCGTAAAACGCGCTCTTCGATGCGTACTGCGCGAAATTCGTTGACTCCAACGCCGTGTTCCAGGCGGTTTGGTAGAGCTTGACCGAGTGATCGAGGCGAATTTCGTACAAGCTCGATCCGTCGCCCTTCAACTGTCTCGCGTACGCCTGCGCCAAAACGAGTTGATCGTCGTCGTCCACCGTCTTCATGTGCTTGATGACGTCACGCAACAACGCGGCAACGCCCTGAGCGCGGCCAATGAGCGATCCCGAGTTTAAGAAGCGATATGACGAACCCACGTCTGCGGGGAAATCTTCACATGCTCGACGTCCGCCGACGATGCGCTCCTCATCCTTCATCATCCAAGGCCAACAGTTTCGCTCGGCACCGAAGACTACAAGCCTATTGCGTGGAAAATCTTCTGTGCGCTCAATCTCGCGAAAACTCGCGACGATCTCTGCTTTCGATGAAAAGTAGAGCACGTCCGAAGCGTCGGCGAGAGATACTATTGTCGAATCATCAATTCCGAGCTGCGCTCGCGCTCGCTCATCTTCAAGCGCTTTGAGAAAAGCGAACAATTTTTTTGTCTTGACATTCTTCACCCCGGACTCGTCGAATCGCTCATCTGCCTTGGAGACTCCTAGCATGTGCAAGTCTATACCGCGCATCGCCGCCGTCTCTCCGCCGACGCAGAGTCCATCGGTGAGTTTGTCGCTATATGTAAGAAACACGACCGAGCCGACGGCGGGGTCATCGTCTTCGGTTCCCAGATCCGCATCGCTCGTCGTCTTCGTCTTCGTCTCGCGTCTCGCGCGCTGACGGTCCGCAACCCTCCCGGTGCGTCTCTCCATTCGTCGTCCGTTTTGTCGCTCCGTCGCTCGACCCTCTCGCGTCGACGTCGACGTAACCGTAGTCGGTTTGTCGCCCAACGACGCGGAGAAAACGGACCGCGACTCGGTCGACAAAACACCTTTGCCAACAAAACCTATCGCCGCGCCCGTCGCCAAGAGCGACGTCAACACACCCACCGCGACGCACGACGACGACGACGACGCTCGGTGTCGCCGCTGTCGACGACGTTCAACGGAGTCACCACCCACTTCTAAATCCTCTTCAACACCATCGCGCGATGTCGCCGACGACGTCGTTGTCACCGCCCTCGCCCTCGTCCTCGCGTCGCCGACGTCGATGAGTAGCCCGACGCGTTCGTCTTCGCTCATCGTCGTCCGAGGTGTCGCCGAAATCAATCGACGTCGCGACGGTGCGAGCGACGACGTCTGTCGCGACGGCGTCTGTGTTTTTTCGCCAGTTGCCTCACTCGCGTCAAGTTGTTGTGTTTTAGAATTCGCACAGAGTCAGAGGCGCAACGTCAGAGGGCGACGGACGGAGGACAGACACTCTCGAGAGAGACGGAAACATCAATGACGTCTCCGTCATCTTCCGCGAGCGTTCCGCTCCTGGGTGATCGGAGGTCGACGGGAAGAGGCGATCTGCGACCTGCGATCTTTGTGCGATCTTTGTTCACCAGCAACTCCAACACCCAACTTGATGTCGAGGACGCGCGGCTGACGTCAAGCTCGGAAGCGACGACGACGGCGCGTTCGGTGTTCATACCTGGAAGAAAAAGCGCCACCGCCGCTGCCGCTGCCGTGACGGTGCTCTTGACGGCGATCGGCGCGTGCTGTGCCAGGGCAACGTTGAGTTCGACAACCGCTGCTCGCCCCGGCCTGGGCGCGAGCAGCGCGGACCTCGCCGCCGCCGAAAGGCTGGATATGACGCTGGCGCAGTACTCAGCACCGTACGCCGGGCCAAACACGCGCGCAGACATTCATACGATGAAGTGGGATGCCACGAACGGGTTCACGTACGATCCGCGGGATCACTCTCGGGACTTGCAAGCAAAGATGAGCGTGGCGACGGAACTCATGGCAAAGACTATTCGCACCTACTTCCCCTCGCGTCTAGACGGTGAGATGCCACCGTTTGAGATTGCATACGTGGTGACGGACTTCCCGCAGACGCCGTGCATCGCGGCAAAGACGCGCGCAAAGACGCTCGACGCCCTCCCCTGCGACGTTGAAGCGTGGTCGCCGATTTTTACCTTTTCATCCGTGCCGCGCGATGAACACTTGTTGCCCAGTTTGCGCGGCGCGACGCTCATTACGCTCGCGAGGCGGGTTGAGCGCATGTTGGGAAAGCCGTCGGTGATACCAGATGAAAAGGCACCTGCGTGGTCCAAGTACGAACTGTTCAAGTTGCCAGAATCAGAAGAGGAGCGTGAATTTTACGAGTGGCCAAAATTGGTCAACAAGGTGTTTTGGCGCGGCTCGGATTGGCCGTTTCTCGGTCCGACGTATGAAAATCACAAAGAGTCGATGTGTCACTCGATTCTCGGAACTCGAAACCATTCTTCGAAGTGCATTCTCGAAGAGATGGCTGGCTTTGGAGACGGCGATCAAGAAGACGCCATCAGGCACATGCTCACAACGGATAGACTGACGCCGCGAGGGCGTCTCGTGCTCATGAGTCGGCTCGACGCTGAATCCACTTGGTTGGACGCGCGTTTCGTTAATCCTCTCATGATCAGCTCGGCGCCGCGCGTGCCGACGATGATAGGACGAGCCGTGGTGTTTCAAGACGAGACGCGAAGAGTCCTGGGAGAAAAATTTAGATTGGATAGCAAGCCAGCGCCGACGGCGGAGTTTGCGCGTTACAAATACCACATAGACCTCGGCGGATGGGGTGGGACGACTTGGACGGGGACGCTCTCTATGCTCTCCATGCCGGGCGTGCTCTTTCATCACGAAACGTCCATGAAGGACTCGTACTTTGACGATTTGGAGCCTTGGACGCACTACATTCCCATCAAGGAGGATTTGAGCGACTTGCGGGAAAAGTACGAGTGGGCGGAATCCCACGAGAAGGAATGTCGGCAAATCGTGCGCAACGCGCACGCATGGATTCGACGCTTTGATTCACGAGAAGGCATGCTTCGTCACAATTACGAGCGCTTGGCGAAACCACTGGCTGAAGTGCTTCAAATTCCAGGCGTCGATAGTGACTTTCTCTTGCCGTTTGAAACAGTACACGCTGATCTCACACGGGAGCAGTCGTGATTTAAGTTGAATTTATATTGAAGAAATACGCGTCGGTACTGCTGTGTCGATTGCTTTTATGGTTGATCGTTGGCTGTAATATCACTTGCTCGCATAGAATTGAACTCACCCCATCCGTACACGCTTTTTACAACACAAAAATTTCTCGTGTTGACGGACGATACAAGAGACACTTCACTCACTCACTCGGACACGCGGTCGGTCGGTCTCTTTGATTTGAGAATGACGACGATTGCGACGATTGCGACGCCGACGACGGCTATTGCGAAGGTAGCAGAGCGACGACACGTGCGCAGACGTGCCGCTCACAGATGCGCGGCCGCGTCGTGTGTGGTGGATAACCAACCAGAAAGAGAAGATGAAGAAGCACAGACGACGCGACGACGCCGACGACGCGACGTTTTGTTGACGGCGTGCGCGACTTCAGTCGCCTTTGTCGTCGCGAACGCATCACCGGCGATGGCGACCGCGCCCAAGGGTTACGACGAACCGCAGACGAACGCGAGCGGGTGGAACGACTTCGAGAGCGACGATGCGAGCACCTCGCGTAGAGCGTACGCCATTGAGTGGCCGAGCGGGTGGTGCTCGCTATCGGACCTCGCCAGCGCTCGGACTGTGGGCGTCGACGCGTCGTTTAAGGATCCTAACGACGAGGCGTCGACGCTCGCGGTGTTCATCACCAAAGCACCTACAGCCGCTGGCGCGCCGCAAAGCGTGCGCGAGAAGTACGGCAACTTGGACGTAAATGCAAAGAGACGAGCAGATTCGGCGCCGAATCAATTCAACGTAGGCAAGCGAAACTCAAAGGTGTTCATGCAGACGCAAACTCGCGCGTCGGTGAGTAAGAATACGGAAGTCGAAGCGCAAGAGATTGAAACAAAAGTAGGGGGTGGAACGGCCGGTCGATTCGGTAGCGCAGTTGAGTTGGTTAAAATTTTCATCGATCCAGATGACGGGACAGAGTATTTGATTCGCGCGACCGCCAGCGCGGGCGCGTGGCCGAAGGTAAAAGGTCAACTGCGCCGCGCGGTGGCGAGCTTTAGATTTGTGAGGCAGTAGTAGACGAA
>Ga0255778_10000362_pt1 | contig 42005 bp, 36 predicted proteins | sample 071ome_31_FD_179976 | JGI IMG/M metagenome (GOLD analysis project Ga0255778, IMG submission 179976) | Coastal salt marsh microbial communities from the Groves Creek Marsh, Skidaway Island, Georgia - 071405CT metaG (version 2) | ecosystem: Environmental > Aquatic > Marine > Intertidal zone >...
TCAGTTCTGTTTTATTCATTATTGGATCTCCCCTTTGGTGATAATCGACCGAAGTAAATCTCGATCGTAAAATATTTATTGAAACGAAATTACCCAGCTCCAATCTGCTTATTTTACTCTAATAGACTGGGTGCAGGTCAAGCATAAAAAAGCCCGAAAGCCTTTATTTATAAGGCTTTCGGGCTAATTCATTAAGACTTTTTTAATGAGCTCTAGTCTTACTTTTACTCGCTTTTGAGCTTTTAGAAGGTTTTGGCGCATCTTTAACCTCTTCAGCATCCACACGCGGTGTTGGCTGCATGGTTAACGCCACTTCTAACACTTCATCGATCCACTGGACCGGACGAATCTCAAGACCTTCTTTAATGTTATCTGGCATCTCAACCAAATCACGTTCGTTATCTTTTGGAATTAAAACAGTCTTAATGCCGCCTCGAAGTGCCGCCAATAATTTCTCTTTTAACCCACCAATCGGAAGCACCTCACCGCGCAAGGTAATCTCACCTGTCATCGCGACATCTGCACGAACCGGAATGTTCGTTAACGCTGATACCAAAGCGGTACACATACCAATACCCGCACTTGGACCATCTTTAGGTGTTGCACCTTCAGGTACGTGAATATGCACATCCAACTTTTCATAGAAGTCTTCATTCAAACCCAACGCTTGCGAGCGACTTCTAACAACGGTCATTGCCGCCTGGATGGATTCTTTCATCACATCGCCCAACTGGCCAGTATGGGTTAAACGACCTTTACCTGGGGCTAAGCCTGTTTCGATACGTAGCAACTCACCACCTACCTCAGTCCATGCCAAACCAGTTACCTGGCCAATCTGATCTTCCTCATCTGCTAAGCCATAACGGAAACGCTTAACGCCCAAGTATTCCTCAAGCTCTTTAGCTGAGACTTTAATTTTTGGCTTCTTCTTGGCCGTGCTCATCAAGATATTCTTGACTACCTTCCGGCAAATCTTCGATACATCACGCTCTAAGCCACGCACACCCGCCTCGCGAGTATAAAAACGCACAATGTCTCGTAATGCATCTTCAGTGATTGTCAGCTCACCATCCTGCAAACCGTTATTTTCAATCTGCTTAGGCACTAAGTAGTTTTGAGCAATACTTACCTTCTCATCTTCTGTGTAGCCCGACAGACGAATCACTTCCATACGATCCAATAAAGGGCCCGGAATATTCATACTGTTCGAGGTCGCCACAAACATGATGTCGGACAAATCAAAATCCACTTCAAGATAATGATCTTGGAAGGTGTGATTTTGCTCAGGGTCGAGAACCTCAAGTAACGCAGATGCTGGATCACCGCGGAAGTCCATTGCCATTTTGTCTATCTCATCAAGCAAGAACAATGGATTACGTGTACCAACCTTAGTCAGGCTCTGCACAATCTTGCCTGGCATCGCGCCAATGTAAGTTTTACGGTGACCACGAATTTCAGCTTCATCACGCACGCCACCAAGCGCCATGCGAACAAACTTGCGGTTAGTCGCCTTAGCAATTGACTGACCCAATGAAGTTTTACCCACACCAGGAGGACCTACCAAACACAAGATTGGACCTTTCAACTTACGAACACGTTGTTGAACCGCCAAATATTCCAAGATGCGTTCTTTAACTTTTTCTAAACCAAAGTGATCCGCATCTAAAACTTCCTCTGCTTTAGGAATGTCATTACGAACTTTAGTTTTCTTTTTCCAAGGCACTCCAACTAATGCATCTATGTAGTTACGCACCACCGTCGCTTCAGCAGACATTGGTGACATCAACTTGAGCTTATTCAACTCAGCAGTTGCTTTGGTCTTTGCCTCTTTAGACATGCCCGCCTTTTCAATCTTGGCGGTCAGTTCTTCAATTTCATTTGGCGCGTCTTCCAGCTCACCCAACTCTTTCTGGATAGCCTTCATTTGCTCATTGAGGTAATACTCGCGTTGGTTCTTTTCCATCTGACGCTTTACGCGGCCACGAATACGCTTCTCCATTTGCAAAATATCGTTCTCGCCTTCCATTAAGCTCATAAGGTGCTCAAGACGCTCACGAACATTGATCATTTCAAGCACGTGCTGCTTTTCTTCAAGCTTTAGGGCCATGTGAGCGGCCATGGTGTCAGCTAAACGTGAGCCTTCATCGATACTAGCTAGTGAGGTCAAAACCTCAGGTGGCACTTTCTTGTTTAGCTTTACATACTGATCAAAAAGATCGGTCGCCGAGCGCATCAAGATTTCCATCTCGCGTTCTGGAAGCTCTTCATTTTCATCTTGCGCTTCGATCTCAGCAGTGAAGAACTCTTCACCATCAAGAAACTTTTTCAAACGCGCACGCTTAGAGCCTTCGACCAACACCTTCACCGTGCCGTCAGGCAGCTTAAGTAATTGAAGAATGCTCGCCAAAGTACCTACTTCATAAAGGTCTTTCTCAGCTGGCTCATCGATATCAGCACTACGCTGTGCCGAAAGAAGAATCTGTTTGTTATCAGCCATTGCAGCATCGAGCGCTTTAATCGACTTATCTCGACCGACAAAAAGCGGAATGACCATGTAGGGATAAACAACCACATCACGCAGCGGCAACACAGGTACAACTAAAGGTTGGGTATCTGGATTCACTTCTTGTCCCATCGGGATCTCCTAAATATTGTTGCCACTGTTTGGATGGCTTTTTAATCATCTTGGGGCAGAAATCGATTTTTTCAAGCCCAAGACGAAAAATGCCCGGTCAGGCCGGGCACTTGGATTAATTTTCAGACGCTGCTTTCGGGCGTTCTGCATTCTCGTAAATGACCAATGGGTCTGATTCTCCACGGATCACACTGCCATCAACCACGACCTTACTGACGTTATCCTGAGATGGTAAGTCATACATGGTGTCTAACAAGGTTTGTTCTAGAATTGTGCGTAATCCACGAGCACCAGTTTTACGGGCGATCGCTTTTTTAGCCACTTCAGATAGCGCGTCTTCACGAATATCAAGACCTGCATCTTCCATTTCAAACAAGCGCTGGTATTGCTTAACCAAAGCATTCTTTGGCTCAGTCAAAATACGAATCAACGCCTCTTCGTCAAGTTCTTCAAGCGTTGCCACGACAGGCAAACGACCAACAAACTCAGGAATCAAGCCATAGGAGATTAAATCCTCAGCTTCAAGGTCCAAGAAAATCTGACCCACATTGCGCATGTCATCTTTGCTTTTGACTTCAGCGCCAAAACCAATGCCGCCTTTTTCTGAACGGTTACGGATAACTTTATCTAAGCCAGCGAATGCGCCGCCGACGATGAACAAGATATTAGAGGTGTCGACCTGTAAGAATTCCTGCTGTGGATGCTTACGACCACCTTGAGGTGGCACAGAAGCGATCGTGCCTTCAATAAGCTTTAGCAAGGCCTGTTGTACACCCTCGCCTGAAACGTCGCGAGTGATTGAAGGGTTATCCGACTTGCGAGAAATCTTGTCGATCTCATCGATATACACAATGCCTGTCTGGGCTTTCTCTACATCGTAATCACACTTCTGCAAAAGCTTCTGAATGATGTTCTCAACGTCTTCACCTACATAGCCTGCTTCGGTCAATGTAGTTGCATCTGCAATGGTGAATGGAACGTTCAAAAGACGCGCCAGCGTCTCAGCCAATAAGGTCTTACCCGAACCTGTGGGGCCGATTAGCAAAATATTACTTTTCGAAATCTCGACTTCGTCTTTTCCTTTAGACGCACGCAGACGTTTGTAGTGATTGTATACCGCAACAGAAAGAACGCGCTTTGCACGAGCCTGACCGATAACGTATTCATCAAGGGCTGCATTTAGCTCATGTGGCTTTGGCAATGCATCGCCATCATCTGAGCTGCTCTCTTGCATCTCTTCACGAATAATGTCGTTACATAGCTCTACGCATTCATCACAGATAAAAACTGAAGGGCCTGCAATCAGCTTACGAACTTCATGCTGGCTTTTGCCGCAAAATGAGCAGTACAGCAATTTGCCGTCATCGTTTTTATCGTCTTTCTTATCACTCATACATGAAACCTCTAAAGGGGCGATATGCCTAGATCTATCGACCTAAAACAAAATGCCTAAACTGCATAATACCCTTAGATTAGGTAGGAACAAGTCACGAAAACCTGCGGTATTACCCATGAAATTGGGCAACGCGCTCAAAAATTAGCTGTTTTCTTTATTACGCTTTCCAACAACTTCGTCGATGAGGCCGTAAGTCACTGAATCTTGGGCACTCATGAAGTTGTCGCGATCGGTATCGTGCTTAATCTTTTCGAGATCTTGTCCTGAATGATCCGCCAAAATTTTGTTCAATTTTTCACGAATTAAAAGGATTTCTTTGGCGTGAATCTCAAAATCACTCGCTTGACCCTGAAAACCACCCAATGGCTGGTGGATCATCACACGAGAATTTGGCAATGCAAAACGCTTACCCTTTTCACCCGCTGCCAACAAAACTGCACCCATACTCGCCGCTTGACCGATACACATAGTGCTCACATTTGGCTTAATAAATTGCATGGTGTCGTAGATCGCCAAACCAGCGGTTACAGAACCACCTGGTGAGTTGATATACAAATGAATATCTTTATCAGGATTCTCAGATTCCAAAAACAACAGCTGGGCAACAATTAAGTTGGCCATGTGGTCTTCGACTTGACCAACACAAAAGATAACGCGTTCTTTTAAAAGGCGTGAATAAATGTCATAAGAACGCTCGCCACGTGACGATTGTTCGATGACCATTGGGATCAAACCCAAATTTTGCGTATCCAGTGCTGACATAGCCACTCTCTCTTTATTTTTAGAAGTTATCTGAAATCGGCAGTGCTCTGAAAGAACTTACTGACCCGGGTTCATCACTTCTGAGAAAGTACGCGATTCTTCAGCAACATCCAACTGAGAAACCACCCAATCGTTAACCTTATTTTCCAAAACAAGGTTCTCAAGCATTGAGCGCTGCTGTTCATTATTCATATAGAAATCGATGACTTCCTGAGGGTCCTCATAAGAACCCGACATCTTGGTGATAGTGTCTCGCACTTCATCTTCAGTCGCTTTCAACTCTTGACCATCGATAATCTCAGCTACTAAAAGGCCTAAATGAACGCGTGTCTTTGCTTGTTCTTCGAAGATTGAAGCCGGCAAATCAACCGATACCTGCTGACCACGCTGTGCCATCTCTTGTACAGCTTGTTGCTTCATGCGCTCAGCTTCTTGTGTAACCATCGATTTAGGGATGTCTAACTCATTTGACTCACGAAGAATCTTCATAGATTCGTCTTTCAGCATGCCCTGTAATTTTTGCTCAAGTTCAGCCTTCATGTTTGAAGAGACCTCTGCACGCAATGCAGCTTCAGTACCTTCTTTAACACCGAACTCTTTACAGAACTCTTCATCAATCTCAGGAAGTTTTGGCTCAGCTACTTTAGAAACCTTCACTTCAAAAGTTGCCGGCTTACCCGCCAAGTTTTCCGCGCGATAATCCTCTGGGAAATTCACTTCGAAAGAACGCTCATCGCCAGCACTTGCACCCAGCAAAGCGGCTTCGAAACCTTCGATCATTGAACCTGAACCCAATACAAGAGGAACGTTCTCTGCTGAACCACCATCAAATGCTTCACCATCAATAAAACCTTTGAAGTCGATATGCACTTGATCGCCATCTTGAGCTGCGCGCTCGACATCACTGAAAGTCGTACGTTGCTCACGCAATTTGTTGATCATATCGTCAACGTCAGCGTCAGTAACTTCAGCAGTCACTTTAGTGATTGACTTACCTTTCATATCAGCAAGTTCAATTTTAGGCATTACCTCAAAGGTAGCGGTATAGCTAAAACCACCCTCTTCTGTTGCATCACGGAACTCGATGCTAGGGTCGCCAACTGGCATTACTTTCTGTTCAGACAGTGCTTCGTAATATGTTTCTTGAATCAATACACCATAGACATCATGACGAACTGCATCACCATACTGTTGCTTAACAACACGTAGCGGTGCCTTTCCAGGACGGAAACCGTTCATCTTGACAGTTTTAGCAACCTCGGCCAGTTTTTTATCTACGGCTTCGTTAACACGGTCAGCTGGTAAATCAACCAACAGACGCTTTTCTAAACCTTCGCCAGACTCAACAGAAACTTGCATGAAACATACTCCGACAGCACTTGCCGTCTTGAAACTTTATTCAACTTGGAAAAACCCGCCCAAGGGATACTTGGGCACGTTCTTATATGAATGGTGCGAGCGGAGAGACTCGAACTCTCACACCAAAGGCACCAGAACCTAAATCTGGCGTGTCTACCAATTCCACCACGCTCGCAAAACCGTGTAATCGGGTGCAGCACCCGAATCAGGCGGCGCATTCTAGCGCGATGAATGGTCTGCTGTTAACCCTGTTTTCACAGTTTTTTAGGTAGAATGTCATCACTTTCAAGGTTATTTGGCTAAAAACACCAAGATGCGAGCTTTTTTCCTCTTTATCGGCCTGATTCTGCTCGCCCTTCTTCTCAGCGCAGCAGTCAACTACCCGCTTTTCACTCTTATTCAGGATATTACCGACAAGGGCCCGCACAAGCTCATCACAATCATCGGCAAGCTATTTGCCATCCCCGGTTTTATCTGGATTTTGTATCGTCTCAACATCGCGAATAAACGCGATCTAGGTTATCAGCTAAGCAAACCCGCGTTTCTTGCAGAATTATTACGCGGACTTGGAATGGGTCTGGCTCTTCTTGGTTTGCTCGCTGTTGTACTGAGCTTCCTCGATATTCGTCCCGTACGCAGCTGGGATGTGATCGCACCCGAACTTGGAAAGATCATTCTCGTCGCCTTGATCACAGGGTTAATCATTGGCTTTATCGAAGAAACCTTCTTCCGTGGCGGGCTGTTTGCCGGTATTCGACAATCACACGGCTTTTGGACAAGTGCCATTTTGTCGAGTTTGTTTTATGCCTGGATGCACTTCATTAACCCACCGGCATTACCGGCCGGAGAATCAGCAAGCTTTGCAAATAGCTTTTGGATTTTGAGCCATACCTTTGACGATTACGCCAACGGCGGGATCTGGGATGGCTTTATCGCCCTATTCTTACTTGGGATGTACTTAGCGCTAATACGCGAGCGTACAGGCAACATCGCTTATGTGATTGGCGTACACGCAGGCATGGTGGCTGTGATCAAAGGCTTTAAAGACATTGCTCCCACAAATCACAGTAGCGATCTGATCTGGCTAATCAGCGATTATGATCGAACGATAGGTCTGCTATCTGCAGCCGGCATGGCGATTCACCTTATCGTGACTTACTACACGTGGAGAAAGCCAAAGATGGCTAATTAATGCCGCGTTCTACCTCACCTTCTTTACGCAGCTCGCGCTTAAGAATTTTGCCACTCGCATTCTTGGGCAATCCATCTCTAATCTCGACACGCCTTGGCAGTTGATGCTGACCTAATCTCTCTTTACAGAACTGTTTAATCTTAGCTTCTGTTACCGAATGGCCCTCAACTGGAACCACATAAGCGACCACGATCTCACCGTGTGAAGCATGCGGTTGACCCACAACAGCAGCTTCTAAAACGGCCTCATGCTGATGCAACACTTCTTCAATCTGACGCGGGTACACATTCATACCATTCACAATAATCATGTCTTTGATGCGGTCAACCATGAAGATATAGCCATCCTCATCGATGTAACCCAAGTCACCGGTACGAAGCCATTCGCCAAAGAACGTCTCAGCAGTGGCTTCTGGTAACTCCCAGTAACCCTTCATGACATTCGGACCTGCGACACAGATCTCCCCCATCTCGCCGGTAGAAACTTCTTGTCCTTCCAGATCACGGATAGTCATGCGCACATTAGGCACCGGCAAACCCACAGATCCCGCTTTACGCTCACCATCAAAGGGGTTCACACAGGTCACAGGCGAACATTCAGTCGGGCCGTCACCCTCTAAGATAGGGATCCCGTATCGCGATTCAAACGACTTAAGCAACTCAACCGGCATGGCCGCACCACCAGCTACGCCAAATCGAATAGTTTTAAATTTTGCCGCTTGCTCATCAGGTAGGCGATTTACAACAGCATACATCGAGGGAACACCTAAAAAGATCGTAGCTCCACTCGAAGCAATCATGTCGCTCACTAAGGCCGGATCAAACTTAGGCACAGGTGTTATCGACAATCCATGCAAACAAGGCGTGAGAATGCCGACAGTCGCAGCGAAAGAGTGAAACATTGGCAATACAACGAGCAGTCGATCCTTACCTGACTGCAATCCCAGCGCCTGCTTAACACTTTGCGTATTAGAGACAAGGTTGTGATGCGTCAGCATCGCACCTTTAGGATTACCGGTCGTGCCAGAGGTATACAGAATTGCCGCTACATCTTCTTCAGGATTCAAATTTAAAACAGGAGCAGCAGCTTCTACTGAAAGCCAATCAGAAAAACTATCAGCTTGAATCTCAGGATGAGCATCACCAATCACAGCTGTTGCTTTCAAGCCTTCTAATTGGTCCTTAACGGCCACCGCCTTTTCGGTCATCGCTGCGTGATAAATAAATGCACTAATCTTGGCATTACCCAAGACATACGCCACTTCATCAACACCAATCAGTAAATTAACAGGCACAACAACACAGCCCGCTTTTTGAATACCAAGGTATGCCTGAACAAAGGTTTTATCATTGATCGCATACAGCGCCACGCGATCTCCTTGCTGCAATCCACGTGCATGTAAGGCGGCTGCGACTCGGTCAGAATCTTGATCAAGCTGCGCAAAGTTTAATGGAGACTCGGGATGCCAAACGATGTTTTGGTCGGCATACTGCTTAGCTGCTGCACGAAAAGCTTCAGGGATAGACTGTGACATTGTTGTTCTACTCGTTCGTCAATCAATAACAACCGAGTATACGAGAGTCATCCTAGTGTTCAAATGGCACGTGAGAATCGGTGCTGAGCTTCAGGCAAATACCTATCGAACACCATACATATATTCCGAATGAGTAGTCGCCCAGGTTGAGTCACCTGCAGACTATCCTCTGAGAGTACCAATAGCCCATCTTTTTGCATTTGCTCGAGCGCAATCAATTCATGTGCAAAATAATCGCTACTTTGAATGCGCCAAGCCAGATCGATCTGATTAAAATTAAGCGCAAACTGACAAATCAGCTGTGTAATGACATCCTGACGAATAACATCATCACGATTAAGTACCAGCCCTCGCTCGATCGGCAATGTGTTCTTTTCGATCGCAGCGTAATACTCATCCAGTGTTTTTACATTCTGTGAAAAGGTATTTCCCACATTTCCAATCGAAGACACGCCAAAAGCCAACAAGTCACAATGAGCGTGTGTTGTGTATCCCTGAAAATTTCGATGTAGATGCCCTTCTTCCTGAGCAAGCGCCAACTCATCACCCGGTAAGGCGAAGTGATCCATTCCAATGAAGACATAACCTGCCGCCTGCAATTTTTCACCCGCTTTATGCATGATCTCCAATTTATCCGCGGCACTGGGTAAGTCTGCTTCATTAATACGACGCTGCGGTTTAAATCGGGTTGGCATATGCGCATAGTTAAAGACCGACAAGCGATCAGGTCGCGCTTCAATCACTTCATCGAGCGTTTTCTCAAATGACATCCATGATTGATGCGGTAACCCATAAATCAAATCCAAGCTGACCGATTTAAAACCAAGCTCTCGCGCCTGCTGCATCACGCCAAAGGTCAATTCAGCAGATTGCACTCGATTGACCGCTACTTGCACTCGCTCATCGAGATCCTGAAGACCCAAGCTCAATCGATTAAAGCCAATCTCTCGCAATGTTCTCAACGTCGTCGGTGACACCTCTCGCGGATCAATCTCAATCGAGTACTGACCCTCGTCGTTATCCAACATATTGAATAACGATTTGGTTCGACTCATAAGCCAAACCATCTGTTCATCGGACAAAAATGTCGGCGTACCACCGCCCCAGTGCAATTGCTCAACAGGACGTTGCCAATCAAGCAAGTTCGCTTGCATGAGCATCTCTTGCTCAAGAGCTTTTAAATAAGGCTCCACCTTGGAACGATCTTTGGTCGCAATCTTGTTGCACGCACAGTAAAAACACACCGTGTCGCAAAACGGGATATGAAAATACAAGGATAAGGCCTTGCTATGACCCTCTGCCTTAAGAAGATCTCGAATTGTGAACTCGTCGTGGAACTCAACTGCTGTTGGATAGCTGGTATATCGCGGACCTGCGCGGTCGTAGCGATTGATTAACTCTTGGTCAAAAACAAAATTATCCGTCATGCAGCAGCATTCTAGAGAGCGCCGCTGAGATCTTCCCTGACGCAGGTCAATGAGATGATCGAATCAACGCATCTCGATATTCAACAAGCTGCTCAGCCGTGATTGCAAACACACCATCACCGCCAAATTCAAAGTCAATCCACATAAAGGGCACGTTCGGATAACGCTCCATGAGCAAATCAGCACTTGCACCAACCTCAACTATCAACAAACCATCATCGGTTAGATAATTTGGCGCCTGCAATAAGATCTGACTAACGATATCCATACCATCATCACCCGCCTCGAGCGCCAACTCTGGCTCTGCTAGATATTCAGCAGGTAGCTCTTCCATCTCTTGCGAACTGACATAAGGCGGATTAGACACGATCAGTTCATAACGCTCATCACTCAAACCTGAGAATACGTCTGATTGAATAGCAGAGACACGATCCGACAGATGGTGTTTATCGATATTCTGTTGCGCAATATCTAAGGCACTGGGTGAGATATCCAAAAGATCCACTTCAACATCGGGAAACGCTTCAGCAATCGCGATGCCGATACACCCACTGCCCGTGCACAGATCCATCGCACGATTTACCTCAACACCCCCCAACCATGGCTCAAATTGATCATTGATCAACTCTGCGATCGGAGATCGAGGAATCAGTACATTCTCATTTACGATGAATTCCAGCCCATAAAAATAAGCACGACCTGTTAAGTATGCGGTTGGAATGCGATCTTCAATACGTTTCTCAAACGCCTTTAGAAGACGATCTTGTTCTGTTGAGGTCACTCGAGCATCAAGATAATCAGAGGGCAAAGAATGATCGAGATGCAACACACCTAATACCAACTCAAGCGCATCATCCAATGCGTTATCAGTACCGTGGCCAAAAAACACCTTATGCTCACTCATGGTACTTGCGCCCCAGCGCACCCAATCACGCAAGGTTATTAATTCATCGTGAGGAACCACAGCTCGCTCCGTTACAAAAAATCATGGGATATACGATACCGCAGAAAGAAAAAACCGAGGGGCTTAGCCTCGGTTTTTTTATTAGCGTGATGCCATTAGATCATCGGCCTTAACCGAGCTCGGTTCGTGATCCTGTCGCTCGGAAACCTGCTTAATCGCACGACGCTCCATCAACTCTCCCAAGCTAATATTGCTGAGGTAATCGTGGATACGATCACTCAAGTCGTGCCATAGGTCATGGGTTAAGCATTCTTGATCGTTTTGGCAGTTATGTTTACCACCGCAGCGCGTGGTATCCACATTCTCATCAACAGCCAAAATAACTTCTGCCACAAAGATTTCTTTTGCGCCACGTGCAAGGGTGTAGCCGCCACCTGGACCACGCACACTACTCACGAGCTCCTGCTTACGTAAACGCGAAAACAATTGTTCGAGGTAAGAAAGAGAGATGCCTTGGCGAGTCGCAATATCAGACAAAGTTATCGGGCCTTTGTCCTGATGAATCGCGAGGTCTAGCATCGCAGTGACGGCATAACGGCCTTTAGTAGTTAAACGCACAACTCAACCCTAAATAAATAGATAGGCGCAGACTAAGATTCCTGACTAATTCAGTCAACATTAGCCAAACCGGTAGTTTTTACGGTTTATTGGGATTTATTTTTCGTCCGACTCATCGAGATGCATTCGCTTCATCTCATCTGACGTAGAAATAATTTCGCAGGTAGGCAATTCAGGCAGATCGGAGCCTTCAGGCGCTTCGATACCCATCTCCTTCATGGCTTCACACATCATCTTCATGCGCGTCTCGTAGACGTGCATGTGATCAAGCATGCAGTTAATCGCATGTGCCACAGGATCCGGGGCATCTTCGGTTGCACCATAAGCATCAAAACCCATTTTTGAGGCCATATCGACACGGTGCTTAGCGTCACTCTCTTCTGCTTTTTGCACCAAACGTCCAGGGATACCGACAACGGTACTCGCCGCAGGTACAGGCTTAACAACCACCGCATTAGAGCCAATACGAGCGCCCTCGCCGATCTCAATCGGCCCAAGCACTTTTGCGCCGGCACCGACAACAACGTTATTCCTTAGGGTTGGGTGACGCTTACCCTTTTGCCAGCTAGTACCACCTAAAGTCACGCCGTGATAGAGCGTGACATCATCACCAATAATCGCCGTTTCACCAATCACGACACCCATGCCATGGTCAATAAACAAACGGCGCCCAATCGTTGCTGCCGGATGGATCTCAATACCGGTTAACCAACGGCTTAAATGCGAGATCCAACGAGCCAACCATTTCGCACCCATATTCCAAATCCAATGTGCAAGGCGATGAAATAGAACTGCATGCACACCAGGATAGGTTGTCAGGATTTCAAAGCGATTACGTGCCGCTGGGTCACGCTCAAAAACAATCGCTAGATCTTCATTGATCTGTTTAAACATAAATCTCTACAAGGTTAAGGTTGTTTATTACTAGCATCCGATCGCATGGATTTAACGCCCTGCGCCGCACTCAAAATGCCGCGCAAAATATTGATTTCTTTGTCATCCGGACTCGCCCGATGAAAGAATCTGCGCAATTTCTGCATCATCTTCCCATCCTGCTCCGAATGCATAAAACCGATATCTTGTAACGCTTGCTGCAAATGCGCAAACAGGCCTTCCATTTTTTCGACTGTCGCTGCCGGCAAAACCTGTGGTTCAGATGAAGACAATACGGGAACTTGAGAAGCCATAAGTAACTCATACGCCATCACTTGCACCGCCATCGCAATATTCAACGAGGTGTAGTCAGGATTCGACGGGATATGCATCAAGTGTGTGCATCGATCAAGTTCCGCCTTAGTTAGCCCCGAACTCTCTCTTCCAAAGACCAGTGACACTGGCGCAGTCTGACTTTGCTCTAAGGTTAAAGCTGCGCATTGTCGCGGATCGAGCTCTTGCCATAATTCAGCGTCACGTCGGCGCGCACTCGCGCCAATCACCAACTTACAATCACCTACCGCATCCTCTAACGAGGTCACGATGCGAGCAGAGTCAAGGATATCTGTTGCACCCGAAGAGCGAGTGATTGCCTCTTCATCAGGAAAGCGTTTGGGACTGACAAGCACCAGTTCCGTAAGACACATATTTTTCATTGCCCGCGCAACTGCTCCGATATTGCCCGGATGCGACGTCTCGACAAGCACAATGCGTATATTTTGCATCGGTCAATCTTATCAGCTGATCACCAAAGAAAACGTGATTTAAAGTAGCTAGATAACCCCTTTTGCCGTATCCTCGCGCGCCATGAATCCAACGACAAACATTGCTATTCGCGCCGCTCGTGCAGCTGGCAGCATCATCATGCGTTCATTCTCTCGCCTAGACTCATTACGTGTAAGCGAAAAAAACACCAATGACTATGTAAGCGATGTTGATCGATCAGCTGAAGCCATCATCATTGACACCATTCGTAAGGCCTACCCTAGCCACGCTATTTTGGCTGAAGAATCAGGCAGCCATGCCGGCGATGATTACCAATGGATCATTGACCCACTCGACGGCACAACCAACTTTTTACATGGCTTTCCGCAGTTCGCTGTATCGATTGCTATGCAGTATCGCGGTCAACTCGAAAGCGCAGTTGTTTACGACCCTGTTCGCGATGAGATGTTTACCGCAAGCCATGGTCAAGGTGCTCAGCTTAACGATCGTCGTCTTCGCGTAACCGATCAGAAGACCCTCAAAGGCGCTCTGATTGGCACCGGCATTCCTTTTCGCGATCAGCGTTACATCGATGCTTATCTAGCCATCATGAAAGATATGGTGAAAGACACCGCAGGCATTCGTCGTCCAGGCTCAGCCGCTTTGGATATGGCCTATGTTGCAGCAGGTCGAACCGATGGTTTCTGGGAACTAGGCCTTTCTAGCTGGGATTTTGCTGCCGGCGCACTGATTGTGCGAGAAGCTGGCGGCACCGTCACCGATATTCGCGGGGGCGATCGCTACCTCGAGTCAGGCAATGTGATTGCCGGCGGAATACGCGTTCATGGCGAAATGGTTAAGCGAATTAAGCCTAACTTGCCGGATTCTTTAGCTTTTTAGTTTTGCTGTAATAAAAAATACTTGTGCAAAATAGTGTAATCACCACTTGCACAGCCCTCAATCAACATGATGTTATCGCTCTAAGCCACTCATACAAATAAAAAAATGTGGCCCTAGAGGAGGACTCATGCGTCTTAAAAGCATATTAATGTCAATTGTTGCGCCACCTGTCGGTGCTTGTAAGTACGGCTGTGGCACTAACTGTGCTGCACCAATTTCTGTGTTTTGGCTGTTCGGCATGATCTCTGTGATTTATGGCTTCATGGGTGGCCCTTCTCAACTAGCGCATACCAGCTGGGAGACAGTAGGTCTCGGTGTTGCCATGTGGGCAATTGCGGCCACTTGGACGATCCTGACAGCTGACGGTGTTGAGGCTGATCGCTGCCATGATCTTTGGAGCCCAAAAGATCACCATATTGATGCTAAAGACGATGAAGCTGACCCACTCGATGAGATCAACAAGTTCACTTCAGCGAGATAAGCAAAGTTAAATAAAAAAAGCCCCGCTCAGCGGGGCTTTTTTATGCTCGTAAGAAATTTACACGCTCAGTCGAGTATTGGTGTGATCACATACAATCTTAAGATCAAACGCATTACTCATATCCGCAGGGAAGTCCTGCGCCACAATCCAAACCTGACTCATCTCACCGCTCACCTGACGCAACGCATCGAGTGCTTGGCGAGTACGTTGCTCATCAAAGAACGCAAATGGCTCATCCAAGAAGGCAAACTGATTACCGGTAACCTTACGGCCTAAGAGCTTCTGTGAGAGCGATAAGCGTAGTGCCAACATCACCTGACGCTGGGTACCACTTGAGACTTCATCAAGATCCATAAAGTCGCGCTTTTGGCCTGAGAACAAACGGACATTCAAGTTCTCATCAAGCTGCAGGTGCTCATAACGACCATCCGTAAACTTGGGCAACATACGACCCACTAGGTCTTTGATGTCACGATTGAAGTGCGTGGATGCTTCCAAAATAGCGCCCTGTACCAATTCGTTCGCTCGTCGACGAATCTGAAGATCAGCTAGGTGCTGACTACGACGCTGCATCACTTCTTCAAAGTCACTCTGAATACGTGCTGCTTCTTCTCTGCGCTGGGTCTCTTCCCCAATTGCATGTTCAAGCTGAGCAACTTCCGCATCAAACAACTCAGAGACATGACTAAGCCAGTGCAATTCAGCTTTCGCGTAATCGCGTACCTCTCTTGTGCTAGCTGTTCCAGCGTCCACATGCGCCAACAACGCATTGAAGACATCATCACTTGGACGCGATGGCAAATCATCAACAGCCACTTCTTCGAACTCTTCACCTTCTTCTTGCCCTTCGAAAACTGGCATAGGCTCATCAAAAGCCACTTGAATATGGCGCGCATCACGTAAGACAAATGTTAGACGCGCGGCTTCTTTTCGCAGCATGTTGATCTGTTTTGATTTATTTGAACGAATCACAATCGTCAGCAGGAAGAAAGCACCTGCAGATATTGCTAAGTACATTAGATTGGTCGTTGAAACCTGACGCCATTCTGAATACGTCTCATCTAAGAATGCCACCCATTGCGCTGCCTCTGAGGTGTGCGCTAAAGGATCGACAGCAGCCCAAGTGCCTGCCAAAAGGACAGTCAACACCAACAAAATAAATTGAAGAAGCCCTAAGCGACTTTTTTTCTGGGAAACAGCATCGATATTTTGCGTACTTTCACAATAATGCTCGATACCCTCGTTGAGCTCTTTTGTTAATTGACCGACTTTAGACGATTGTTCAGAGACTTCTTTGTGATCAGACTCAAGCTGTTCCAATAGGTCTTCATCTAAAGCAAGCTCAGCAAGCTCCTGATCCATCGCATCACTTTCTGTCTGAATATCTTCAAGCAAGTCAAAATGCTCAGCCATCTCGTGTTCAATTTCCCACGAGACACTTTCTAACGGCGAGATACCCGCCATGATTTTCACCGCTTCACTATGAGGATGCGGTGTCGTGATTTCACGCTGGGCCAAATAGAACGACTCAACAAATTGTTCGTATTCAAATCCTAATAACTCAGTTATGTAGTGATCTACCTGCTCAATACCACGTGCAACAGGATCAAAGTCTGGCACTTTCATCAGCTTGGCACTTTGAGAGCCATTACGTTCTAAATAGCGTGAAAGCTCGTAGGTATCTGCGCCAACTTTGAATTTGAGTATAACTGCGCAGTGGTTGTCACCCCAACGAATCACCTTCTCAAGGTGTTCATCATCAATCGAAAAGGTACGTCCAAAAAGTGCAAAGCAAATCGCTTCACCAATGGTACTTTTGCCCGACTCATTAGGACCGCTAATCGCGATCATGCCGCTCTCAGGAATGGTTAAGGATAGCGACTCATACTTAAGCAGGTTCGTCGCTTCAAGATGAGTAATGATCATGCCTTACCCTCCTGCTGACGTAACTTCTGCAAGACGAGCTTCATGGCATCTTCATATACTTCGCGCTCAAACTGACCACCATCATTGGCCCGACGATTAAATTCAGCTTCACAAAATGCGATGAACTCGCGCTCAGAAATGGACTGCTCAGTATCAGATGACATGCCTGTTCCTTTGGTACAAATCGGGCCTTAAGACCTCTCTAGACTCAGTATACAACCTGAGGCTTACCGGTCATATTCAGTTTAGTGACAAGACCTGAAAAAACGCCTCTTGCGTGGTCAAATCAATCTCACGTGCTTTCAACGTAACTGACTGATCTAAGGTCATTTCCTCTTGGCGACGCACTTTAACCTCCATCGCCAACTCGGGAATCAGCACCACCACTTTACGCTCCTCAAGCGCAACAACAATCGCTTCACCTTGCCAATCACCTAATCGCTGCAACATAACCAGCTTCCAATGCAGATTCGATTGACGCTCAGTACGCCGCACCTTTCCAGAAACCGAGTCCACACCTGCCAGCCGCTCAGCCACCTGATCACCGGTCAATGTTGGCTTATCTGTCAGAAATGCTCGGATTTGCTGATGCACCAAGAGATCGGAATAACGACGCAACGGACTGGTCGCTCGGGTATAACGATCCAAACCCAAACCAAAATGACGCCCGGGCTGTAATGCTGTCTGGCTTGGTTTAAATAAACGACGGTAAGCACACATCTCAGAGAGTGTTTGCGGATCACGCAGCTCTTCAGGTTGTGGTTGCACCACATACGGAATCGCAATATCGTTTTGTTCGGCAAACAACGAAACCGCCTCACCCGCCATCAACATGGCATCGGTCACCATATCGCGGCTCGCTAATGATTCGAGTGGTTTGAGCACAACCTCACCATCAATCAGTCGAACCGACCGCTCAGGTAGATCAAGACGTGCTGCATCATTTGCATGACGTCGCTCGCGGAATGCCATGGTCATCGCCGCAATCGAGACAAAAGGCTCTTGATCCATTCGCTCGTTAACCGCCGAATAACTATCACGCGCCACTTTTATCGACGATAGACAGATCTCAACATCCTCAACCTGCCCATCATTGACTCGAAAGCCGATACTCAATGCCGGAGAAATAGGCTGCAACCCCAAACCTAATTGCTCGGTTAGCTTCCACGGCAGCATGGTTTTAACACCTTCGGGTAAATACAAGTTGGCGCCACGTTCACGTGCGGCCAAATCTAAATGTCCATCTACTCGAACAAGAGATGCGACATCTGCGATATGTACCCACAACTTGCCATCGACTAAGCTGATCGCATCATCTGGATCTTTACTGCCTTCATCATCGATCGCCCAAGCCTCGATATCTGTCATGTCGACACGAGATTCATCCGGCAGATCTGGCACGCCTATCTCAAGCTCATCCCAATCCAAGCCATTGCGTTGCGGCCAAGGGTTGTATTCCGCATGCCAATAACCACAGCGAATCAAAAAGGTATGCGCGTTCTCTTTACTCGCATCCACATTGAACTGCTTCAATAACGCACTGTTCTCGTTAACGCCAAGTGCGACACGTTCAACCTCAGCTAAACGCGGGCGATCCTCTTCGGTAATCGCTCCTTGTTCCACGCGTTGCAAAAAAGCTTCATGCGCGGCTTTTTCAGCCTCAGCGGCATGACGCTGCTCTAGCTGCTCAGCTACATACGCTGGCGTATTAATTTGAACTGATTCGGTATCACCGGAGAAATGTAGCCCTGCTTGCAGTAGCTGCCAGGTCTGCCATGCGGTCTTCGGGGTAAACTCACCCAAGACAATCTCAGCTAGCTCAGAGAAGCTTGGCGACTCTCCTTGCAGCAACTCCCATTCCTCTTCGACATCACCAATCGTGGCATCTAAATCAGAAAAACTAGAAAAAGGCCCATCATGGAGCACCACAAAATCTTTTGGGCGAACTTTTTTGCTCGACCCATCAGCCAAGGACAGCTCTATCTTGTCAGCCACCGAAACTACTTTGGCTGGCTGAGATTTATACAACACGAGAGCGCCTTCTCGGGCAGAGGGCATCGACATAAAACTTCCTGAATTCCTGCAAGGACGTTATGAGTGGGTTTTGTTTATGATACCCCGATGAACAGAGCGGCGTACGACCGTCTCTCAGGAGAACACCATGTCAGACTGGCTAGACTTTATCGAAAAACAAACCATCAACGATGGCGCGCTTGCAGATAATGCGAAAACTGCACTCACGCAGTTCGGCGTCATTAAAATAACCGGTGATGATCGCCTCACCTTTTTACAAGGTCAGCTCACTAACGACATCAACAAAACATCAGAAGGCAATAGCCAACTAAGTGCCTACTGCAGCCCTAAAGGCCGCATCCTTACAAGCTTCCGCATCATCCCGATAAAAGATGGTTTGCTAATGGTGTTAGCAAAAGATCGACTCGACGAAACGCTTAAGCGTTTACGCATGTTTGTCTTAATGTCGAAAGTCGTACTCGAAGATGTTAGTGATGCACTTTATATTGTTGAATACAGTGGTCAGAACGCGACCGACGGCTTAGGCCTTTCGTTACCTGACCTACCGAATCAAACCATCGAAGACAATGACATCATCACTGTTCGCATCCCAGGCGATCGTCATCGCGCATGGGTGATTGCGAATAGCATCACCTCACGTACGCTCTGGCAAACTAGCGTGGCTAATGCCTGTTCGATCGAGCAATGGCAACTACTCGACATACGCGCAGGCATCCCGACCATTTACCAAGCAACAAGCGATGCCTTTGTGCCGCAAATGGTTAATCTTCAATTAATCGAAGGCGTGAGCTTCACCAAAGGCTGCTACACCGGCCAAGAAGTCGTCGCCCGTATGCAATATCTCGGTAAGTTAAAGCGCCGTATGTATCGCGCCGTGATTAATGGCGATACCCCTGAAGCAGGCACCGAGCTTTTCTCAGCCTCAACCAACTCAGGTCAAGGTGCTGGCAAGGTGGTCAATGCCGCAATGAATGATGAAGGCAAAATCGAGATGCTTATCGTCACACCGATCAGTGCGATCGAAGCTGATGATCTACATGTCGGTAGTCCTGATGGACCCAAGCTAACGACACTAGACCTACCCTACGCTTATGCTGAGTAAATAAAAAAGCCCGCTTTCGCGGGCTTTCTTTTGCTTAGTCGTTTGACTCAGGTCGCATATGCGGGAAGAGCAAGACATCACGTATTGATGGAGCATCAGTAAATAACATCACCAGACGATCTATACCAATACCCTCGCCGGCTGTTGGCGGCAAGCCATGCTCCAGAGCACGGATGTAATCTGCATCAAAGTGCATTGCTTCTGCATCACCAGCTTCTTTTTCTTCAACCTGCTTACGGAATCGCTCCGCTTGGTCTTCGGCGTCGTTAAGCTCAGAGAAACCATTCGCAATCTCACGACCACCGACAAAGAATTCAAAGCGATCAGTCACAAATGGGTCTGAATCATTACGACGAGCCAATGGCGATACTTCGGTTGGATACGCGGTGATAAAGGTAGGTTGAATCAAGCGATGCTCTGCGGTCTCTTCAAAGATCTCAATTTGCACCTTACCTAATCCATAGGTCGGCTTTACATCGATCTTCAATGACTCTGCAATCGCAGTAGCTGACGCGAGATCTTCGAGCTGCTCAGCTTTAATCTCAGGGTTAAAGTGCAGGATAGCTTCCTTAACCGTCATGCGTGCAAACGGCTTACCAAAATCAAACTCTTCACCTTGATAAGTGATCACCTCATTACCCACAACATCTTTCGCAATGCCGCGGAACAAGGCTTCGGTACGATCCATCAAGTCATTGTGATCTGCATAGGCTTCGTAGAATTCGATCATGGTGAATTCTGGGTTATGGCGTGTTGAGAGGCCTTCGTTACGAAAGTTACGGTTGATCTCAAACACTCGTTCAAAGCCACCGACAACCAAACGCTTGAGGTAAAGCTCTGGCGCGATACGTAAAAACAATGACATATCCAAAGCATTGTGATGCGTTTCAAACGGACGCGCACTTGCACCACCCGGAATAACATGCATCATGGGTGTTTCAACTTCAAGGAAGTCTTCACCGGCGAAATACTGACGGATGTAATGAATGATTTGTGAACGCAATTGGAAAGTCTTGCGTGTTTCTTCACTAACAATCAAATCCACATAACGCTGACGATAACGTTGCTCTTGATCAGACAAGCCATGCCATTTCTCTGGCAATGGGCGAAGCGATTTTGTCAACATCTCGACCTTGTCGACATGAATATATAAGTCGCCTTTACCTGACTTACTAACTGGACCTTCACCACCGACGATGTCGCCAATGTCCCAGGTCTTAATGTCTGCATTTATCTCTTCGGGTAGCGCTTTTTTATCAATGTAAAACTGAATGCGACCAGACATATCCTGAATCACGAGAAATGGACCACGCTTTGCCATGATGCGGCCAGCAATACTTGCGCGCTGATTGATTTCAGCCAGTTCTTCTTTCGACTTATCGCCAAAACGATCTTGCAACTCACTTGCGAGTGCATCACGACGGAAGCTATTCGGGAAAGCAACACCCTTCTCACGGATCGCGGCGAGCTTTTCACGACGCTGCGCGATGAGCTTATTTTCGTCTTGTTGCTGGTCAGTCATGTTTAACCCTTACAAACCACTTTTTAAACTTGCTTGAATGAACATATCTAAATTGCCATCCAATACTGATTGCGTATTACCTGTCTCAACACCGGTGCGCAAATCTTTGATGCGCGACTGATCGAGAACATATGAACGAATCTGACTACCCCAACCGATATCCGACTTGGTGTCTTCCAACGCTTGTGCTGACTCGTTACGTTTTTGAATTTCGAGCTCGTATAACTTCGCCTTTAACTGCTTCCACGCTTGATCGCGGTTTTTATGTTGCGAACGATCGTTCTGACACTGCACCACGATTCCTGTTGGCTCGTGGGTCAAACGAATCGCTGAGTCAGTTTTGTTAACGTGCTGACCACCCGCACCTGATGCACGGTAGGTATCAGTACGAACATCAGCCGGATTGATATCGATCTCAATCGAATCATCAACCTCTGGTGAAACAAACACCGAGCTGAATGAAGTATGGCGACGACCACCAGAGTCGAACGGTGATTTACGTACCAAACGGTGCACACCGGTCTCGGTCCGTAGCCAGCCAAAGGCATACTCACCTTGGAAACTAATTGTGGCTGATTTAATACCAGCGACATCACCGGCTGACGCTTCCATCAGCTCGGTTTTAAAGCCGTGAGCCTCACCCCAACGCAGATACATACGCAGCAGCATTTCAGCCCAATCTTGTGCTTCAGTACCACCGGAACCTGCCTGGATATCAAGGAAGGCATTGTTAGCATCCATCTCGCCAGAGAACATGCGACGGAATTCAAGGGTTTCGACTTGCTTGGTATACGACTCGACATCATCAGCAATCGAATCAACAGTTTCTTCGTCTCCCTCTTCGACTGCCATCTCGAGAAGGTCCGCACCATCGGCAAGCCCCGAGGTCAGCTGCTCCAAACCGAGCACAACATCTTCCAAACTTGAACGCTCACGACCTAAGGCTTGAGCTCGGTCGGGTTCATTCCAGACAGCAGGATCTTCAAGCTCACCCAGCACCTCTTCTAGGCGCTCCTTCTTGACCTCATAGTCAAAGATACCCCCTAAGCGCTGTAACACGCTCACGGAGATCCGCGAAAGCATTCTTAATGGGGTTGATGTCCTGCATAGATACCTCAGAAATTAAGCCCGAGATTCTAGCGCAGATCAGAAAAAAACGTAGGTTTTATTGGGCCTTAAGCCTTATGTGTGCCCATCCAATTGGATACCAGCATGGTCAGAATGACGCTTGCGGCAAATGCATAGATACCCAGCTCGACATTCACCTGCGCTAAAGCGCCAAGCTTGACTGAAACCACCAACAAGGCCACCACAAACACATCGAGCATGGACCATTTACTGTAGGTCGCAAGCCACTTTAGATGCTTCGTATGTTTAGCGGTTTTTGCCGGCTCATTGGCAATCACAATCAACAAGCTCACCTTGATCATCGGAAACAACACACTAAAGGCACCGACTAGCGCAAACAAACCCCAGTCGTTTTGATTCGCGAGCTGCTCGAGCGCTGAAAGCAAACTGACCTCATTGCCAAAAATATAAAACTTCTCGAGCGAGAGGATCGGTTGACTCAAGCCAATGACGAGCAACGCCATTGCAAGCAGCAACAATAGATTGATTACCGCTCGATTCATGCCCAGTCTGACTCCCATTGAAACTCGACCGCTTGATCTTCCGGCAAGCCCGATGGCGCACTCACACGGTGATTACCAATAGCCCACAGTGAGCCATCTACCATAACCAAGGGTTGCAACATACGTGACCACGATGGAATACCAAGCTCTTGGCAAAGCTGTTTAAAGCGACGCTCACCCTCTCTACCGAGCAAACGATAACGACAGCCTTCTGCATGATGGTGAATGCTCACCCGTCCTTCATTACATGCCGATTTAGGGATGCCATCTTTGGCAGCGCGCACCACCAATCGACCTTCTTCAAGATCAATAAGATCACTAGCAGATCGAACAACATGCGGCACACTGTTAACTGCAGGTAATTCTATTGGAGTTATCCATAGCTGCTGCGCATAGCGTCTAACGCAGATATCAGACCAGCACACCTCACCTGAATCCGTTTCGCTCAGTGCAAGTTTTTCGCAGCTCCTCAAGCGAGACGCATCCGGCAACTTGCATGCACTTAAGCGCAACCATTCGCGAAGCAGCTGACGTCGCGCAAACGAATCTAATTCAGAAAATGACTCTACAGAGAAACAGCGCTGATTCACGCGGGTATGTAACTGCTCTGATAACTGAGCACTAATGAAATGTCGCCCCTCACCTAACAGGCTTGCTGACTTCGCGATCGTTTGTGCAGCATGCGGCCAACGTTTTTTGAGTAAAGGCATAACCTGAAGTCTAAGGTAGTTACGATCATACGCATCGGATGCATTACTCGGATCATCGATCCATTGCAGTTGATGCGTTTTGGCATAGTCCATCACCGCATCTTGAGAAAACTCTAGCAATGGTCGCGCAAGCCAGCCTCGGGCAAACTCACGGCACAGCGGCATTGACGCCAAGCCATCAACACCCGCACCACGCAATAATTGCAGCATCAATGTTTCAGCTTGATCATCTTGATGTTGCCCTGTCAGCAACATCGCCTCAGCTGGCATCGCATCACCAATCAAACGATAACGCTGATCTCGTGCAAAGGCCTCGATACTTTGATTAGCAGCGGGTTTGTCGCTTACCTGTAAAGTGACTAGCTCAATACCCAAATCATCACAGACCGCTTGAGCATGTGCGGCCCATGTAGGCGCATCTTTCTGTAAGCCATGATTAACATGCACTGCTTTAAGAGGCGCTGAGACGCCATCACGACACTGGGAGAGCAAATGTAATAAAGCATGCGAGTCAACGCCCGCACTATAGGCAACCCAGTATTCTGAAGGAGCTGGAAGAGTCGCTAATACACGCTGGAGGTCAGCGCACTGCATCACTTATTCGACAACGACGCCGTAAGACATCAGGCGCTGATAACGTGAATCGAGCAAACGATCCGTTGCAACATCACTTAGGCTGTTAATTGCTTCGAGTAATGAGGCCTTAAGGTTACGAGCAGCCACTTTAGGATCACGATGTGCACCGCCTAATGGCTCAGGTACGATCTCATCAATTAACTCATGGCCTTTGAGATCTTTCGAGGTAATCGACATCGCTTCTGCTGCAGTCGAGGCCTTCTCAGCACTCTTCCATAAGATAGAGGCGCAGCCTTCCGGCGATATTACTGAATAGGTGCTGTACTGCATCATCATCACACGATCAGCCACACCAATAGCCAAGGCTCCTCCCGAGCCACCTTCACCAATGACTGTGGCAATGATTGGTGTACGTAGACCTGCCATCTCAAACAAGTTGCGCGCAATCGCTTCACTCTGACCACGCTCTTCTGCACCAATGCCAGGATAAGCGCCTGGGGTATCGATAAAGGTAATCACTGGCAAATTGAAACGCTCTGCCATCTTCATCAAGCGCAACGCTTTACGATAGCCCTCAGGACGAGGCATACCAAAGTTACGATGAATTTTTTCCTTTGTATCACGGCCCTTCTGATGACCGATGACAACTACTGCTTTATCGCCAATTCGACCTAAGCCGCCGATGATGGCGTGATCATCAGCATACGCACGATCACCGTGCAGCTCTTCAAAATCATCAACAATCGCATCAATGTAATCCTGCGTATAAGGACGCAGCGGGTGACGAGAGAGTTGAGAGATTTGCCAAGGGGTTAACTTGGCAAAGATAGATTCGGTGAGCTTGTGACTTTTCGAGGTCAGTTTATCGATTTCGTCTTGTATATTGATCTCAGCATCCGATCCAACCAAACGAAGCTCTTCAATCTTGGCTTCAAGCTCGGCAATAGGCTGTTCGAAATCTAGAAAATCTAAGTTCATTAGACGAAACTCTATGAGTGCTGATAATGCATCGATTATAACGCAAAGTGGCTCTATCTGCGCTCTGATGGAATCTACTTTACTGCCCTTTAGGCCATTTCTGGTTCCGATGAGGTCGTGATCTCGGTCCCAGGGACACCCATACGGATCTTTACCGCCTCTTCTCCCAACCACTTACGCAATTGGCGTAGAAGATCGTGATTCACCTTAAGACTCCAATGGTCACCTAAACGTAATCTCACTGAAGCATCCATTCGCTGGTACGAAACGGTGACTCGACAAGTACCACCCGCATAAGGTGAAAGATGCTCTTTAAGCTGATTGATAACATCCATTGAGGTGATGCCCTGACTTCGCATCATCGACTCATTAATCTCAATCAACATTCCTTGGCAACTTGCTTGCCAATAGTCATCAAGCGGCTCAACCGTATCGACACGCAAGGACAAACCACCGCGGTATTCATCTGGCACTAAGGAGCCTTCGACAACCAGCAAAGCATCTGTACCGATCGCATCACGATAGCGCTCATAGGTCTCGCTAAACAATGTCGACTCAATGCGACCCGATTTATCATCTAACAACACCGAAGCCATCTGGCCACGCTGTGTATTGCGACGCGCTACCGCTACAACCAAACCAGCAATCTTGACCTTTTTGCCGCCGCGTCGATTACGCGTGCCCGACACATCATCTAAAGATAACTTAGCAATTCGACTGCTCACCAAACCACTCAAATCAGGAATGTATCGATCCATCGGGTGTCCGGTGAGGAATAGACCGAGCGTTTCTTTTTCGCCTTGCAGGCGAATTTGCTCATCCCACTCTTCAAGCTCTTCGAGCTCTACTCCCAAAGTCGGATCAGGTTCTGCAATAGCATCGCCAAACATATCCATCATGCCTGCCGCTTGGTCAGCTTCGTGTTTTTCAGCCACCTTAAGTGCAAGTGGCAGCTGTGCCATCAAGCTTGCACGATTAACACCAATTCGATCGAGTGCACCGGCGCGAATGAGCGATTCAAGGGTGCGGCGATTAGCACGCTTTAAATCAATTCGACGGCACAGATCAAAGATATCTTTGAACTCGCCTGATTGACGTGCTTCAACAAAGCCCTCAATCGCACCCTCACCGACACCTTTGATGGCACCTAAGCCATAAACCACTGTGGCATCACCGTCCACCGTAAAGCGATAGAAAGAACGATTCACATCAGGTGGCTGAACCTCGAGACCCATTGAGCGGCATTCCTCAATGAAGTTAACCACCTTGTCGGTGTTCTCCATATCAGATGACAACACAGCCGCCATAAAAGCAGCAGGATAATGGGTCTTTAGCCAAAGTGTTTGGTATGACACCAGAGCATAGGCTGCTGAATGCGATTTGTTAAAACCATACCCTGCAAACTTTTCCACCAAGTCGAATATCTTCATCGCCAGATTAGGATCGATGTCGTTATCTTTAGAACCTTCCTCAAAGACCGCACGCTGCTTAGCCATCTCTTCGGGCTTTTTCTTACCCATCGCTCGACGGAGCAAGTCAGCACCACCCAAGCTATAACCTGCCATCACCTGAGCGATCTGCATAACCTGCTCTTGATACAAGATAACGCCATAGGTCGATTCTAGAATCGGCTTCAAACAATCATGCTGATAATGCACATCAGGATAAGAGACTTCTTCACGACCGTGCTTTCGATTAATAAAGTTATCCACCATGCCCGATTGCAATGGACCGGGGCGGAATAAAGCAACCAATGCGATGATGTCGTCAAAGCAGTCTGGCTGAAGCTTACTAATCAGCTGCTTCATACCATCCGATTCAAGCTGGAAGACCGCAGTAGTTTCAGCACTCTTGAGTAGATCAAAACATTTAGGGTCATCTAGCGGGATACGATCAATCTCGATAATTGACTCACCCTTTTGCTGCCGCTCGCGGTTAATGGTCTCAAGCGCCCAATCAATAATGGTTAAGGTACGCAGTCCCAAGAAGTCGAACTTAACCAAGCCAGCAGCTTCAACATCATCCTTGTCATATTGGGTGACCAGATTAGTGCCATCCGCCTCGCAGTAGAGTGGCGAGAAATCGGTCAAGTTACCGGGTGAAATAACAACGCCACCGGCGTGCTTACCCGCATTACGCGCCAAACCCTCAAGCTGTAGCGCCATATCAATGAGCTGAGTGACCTCTTCATCATCCTTGTAGGCTGCTGCAAGGTCTTCAGATTCCTCTAAGGCCTTAGTTAGTGTCATACCAAGATCGGGCGGGATCATTTTCGCAACGCGATCGGTAAAGCCATAAGGGTGGCCCAACACACGACCCACATCTCGTACCACCGCTTTTGCTGCCATTGAACCAAAGGTGATGATTTGCGATACCGAATCACGCCCGTAAGTCCGCGCAACATAGCTGATAACTTGGTCTCGCTTATCCATGCAGAAGTCAACGTCAAAGTCCGGCATAGAGACACGCTCTGGATTCAAGAATCGCTCAAAGAGCAGATCCAACTCGAGCGGATCTAGGTCGGTAATTTTTAACGCATAGGCAACCAGCGAACCTGCACCAGAGCCACGACCAGGACCCACTGGCACGGCATTGTCTTTAGCCCATCGGATGAAGTCCGCAACGATCAGGAAGTAACCCGGGAATCCCATGCCGTTGATTACATCAAGTTCAATTTCCAAGCGTTCGCGATAAGGTTTTGCTTTCTCTTCAAAGTCATCAGCCCTTGGATCAAAAATTCGCTGCAAACGCCAATCCAGTCCTTTTCGTGATTCCTGCGCTAAGAAATCACCAATACTCATACCTTCTGGCACTGGATAATCTGGTAAGAAATTTTTACCTAATACCAAATCCAAACTGCATCGCTTAGCAATCTCAACCGTGTTCTCAATGGCTTCTGGAACATCCTCGAATAGCGCGACCATCTCTTCAGGTGAGCGTAAATATTGTTCTTCAGAATAAAGATGAGGACGACGTGGATCATCCAATGCACGGCCATCACGAATACATACACGCACTTCATGCGCATTAAAATCATCTGCCTTTAAGAAACACACCTCATTGGTTGCCACCACTGGAAGAGATAAGGCATCAGCTAACGCAACACTTTGATGCAAGCATTCTTCTTCATCAGCACGACCTGTGCGTACCAATTGCAGGTAATACCGATCGTCAAAAATGGATGCCCAATGTTTGGCACGTGATTTAGCGAGTGCTTGATTACCTGCCAACAAGGCAACGCCAACATCGCCGCGAGACGAGCCAGACAAAGCAATCAAACCATCACAGCTTTCTTTAGTTAGCCAATCCATATCAACCATTGGTAAGCCAAGATGCTGTCCTTCGCGATAGCTACGCGACACCAACTCTGTGAGGCGTCGGTAACCGGTAGCATTTTGAATCAATAGGACCAACTGGAAGGGCTTGTTGGCATCATCCGGATTACGAACCAGCAAATCGACACCGCAAATCGGCTTAACGCCTGCATTTATCGCCGCTTTAAAAAAGCGCACTAGAGCAAACATGTTGGATTGATCGGTCAGCGCAATTGCTGGCATCCCCTGCTTTGCCACCTCTGCAACCAAGGGCTTTATACGAGCAACACCATCAACCAGTGAGAACTCAGAGTGGACATGAAGATGGACGAACTGCGCGGACATAGACGGAGGATACCGACCTCTGATCTAGCCTTCCAGTAAACGCTTCACCGGACCAAAAGATCGACGATGAATGTCGCTAACTCCTTGATTTTTAAGTGCCTCAATATGCATCTTAGTTGGGTAGCCCTTGTGCTTTTCAAGCCCATAGCCTGGATACTTTTTAGCCAACTCGACCATCTCTCGATCTCGGGTCACTTTGGCCAAAATTGACGCTGCCGCAATACAAGCTTCTGAGTCATCACCACCGACAATGGCTTCCGCAGGACATCCCAATCCCGGTGGGACTTTATTGCCATCAATTAAGGCTTTATCAGGGGTTAAAGGCAAAGCCTCAACTGCACGACGCATCGCCAGAAATGTTGCTTGTAAGATGTTGAGCTGATCGATCTCTTCCACTTCAGCGCGACCAATAGTCCAGGCTTTTGCTTTCGCTTGGATCTCATCAAACAATCGATCACGTTTCTTCTCGCTGAGCTTTTTTGAATCTGCCAAACCTTCAATCGGGTTATCAGGATCGAGAATGACCGCCGCAGTGACCACCGCTCCCGCCAATGGACCTCGACCGACTTCATCAACACCACAAATCCACATTAACTATTAACCATTGGCTGCAAAACATCATCAACTGCATCAGCGATTAAACGATCGGTATCCACCCTCATTTCTCGATGAATATCGGTATAACGTTGCGCAACGGCCTGGCGGAGGTTTTCATCTTTAAAGAAACGCATCACTTCAATTGCTAAAGCATCAGGTGTGCAGTCATCTTGAATAAGCTCAGGCGCCAATACCTTACCACTAATGATATTAGCTAAGGCATAGTGCTTAATCTTCATCAATTTGAACCATTTGATAATCGCGAAGGTTAGCCAATGCAACTTATATCCAATCACCATTGGGCGCTTCGATAACAAACCCTCAAGCGTTGCCGTACCAGATGCACATAACACAACATCAGCTGCCGCAAGCGCGCTCTGCGTATCTTGCAAAATAACACTGGCCTGCAGGCCATGCTGAATGAGCTTTTCCTCTATCAATCGCTGAAGCGTTTGATTTGCAGCCGGTATAACAAACTGCAGACCCTCAACATCTTTTTGACACTTTTGAGCTGCGCTTAAAAATGGCTGTAATAGCTTTGACACTTCACTACCTCGGCTACCCGGCAAGATAGCCAGTACTGGCGCATCATGAGATAAGCCACAAACAGACCTTGCAGTAACCTGATCAGGCTCTATTGGCATCGATTGAGCCAAGGTGTGGCCAACGTATATCGCCTTCACGTCATGTTTAGCTAGAAAGGCAGGCTCAAAAGGCAATATGGCTAGCAAGCCATCAACCGCTGCTTTGATTTTTTTTACGCGCTTCTCTCGCCAAGCCCACACCGTCGGACAAACGTAATGCAATGTTCTGATGCCCTTTGCTTTTAAGGCTGTTTCTAAACCAAGATTAAAGTCCGGCGCATCGATACCAATGAAAAGATCAGGCGGATTAGAAAGCCATCGCTGAACAAGACACTTACGAAGCTTAAGTAATCTTGGTAAATGTTTGAGAACCTCTACCAAGCCCATCACCGATAGGCTTTCTAGCGGCTCAAGGGAATCGATGCCTTCTTGAAGCATCTGAGAACCACCAATACCCTCAAAAGACACATTCGGATGTCGAGCCTTAATCGCACGCATCAGTCCTGCGCCCAACAAATCTCCTGAGGGCTCAGCTGCAACAATCGCTATTCGCAGCCCTGATGACATAATTAACGCACGATAGTGCGATCACTCAGATCTATAAAGTCCAAAAATGGCTTGAGTGCTGACTCATTAGCTGCCATCTCACGCAACACTTCAGTGGCTTCACTTAATCGCAGGCCTTTTGTATACAAGGTTTTATAGGCGCGCTTGATGGCAAGAATCTGCTCATCAGAAAAATCACGGCGCTTAAGTCCTTCACTATTAATACCATGCGGCTTAACCGGCTGACCATTGACCATCACATAAGGCGGAACATCTTTATTGATGACACTTCCCATGCCACAGAAAGCATGCGCACCAATTCGTCCAAACTGATGCACCATAGAGAAGCCACCTAAGATAGCCCAATCACCGATATGGACATGCCCACCAAGCGAGGCAGCATTCGCCATAATGATGTGATCACCGATATGACAATCATGTGCCACATGCGTATAAGCCATAAAAAGATTGTCACTGCCAATTGAGGTCAGACCGCCATCTTGGGTTGTGCCACGATTAACGGTACAAAACTCACGAAAGACATTGTTATCACCAATGGTTAAATAGGTGACCTCGCCAGCATATTTTTTATCTTGAGGGTTCTCACCAATCGATGAGAACTGAAAGAAACGGTTATCACGACCAATCGTCGTTTCACCTTTGATCACAACGTGCGAACCAATATTGGTTCCAGCACCTATACGAACACCCGGACCAATCACAGTGAAAGGACCGATGGTAACGTTTTCATCTATTTCCGCAGCGGGATCAATCACCGCTTTTGGATCGATCATCTTAGAGATCTCGAGCGGTACACATGATCTCAGCCGAAGCACAAACCTGGCCATCGACGGTACCTTTACCGCTGAATGTCCAAATACCTCGGCGTTGTTTTAGAACTTCCACCTCAAGCATCAACTGATCACCAGGAACAACTGGGCGCTTAAAGCGTGCTTTATCCACGCCAACCAAGTAGTAAATTGCTTTACCTGCAACATCTTCACTTTCCATCGCTAGCAAACCTGTTGCTTGAGCTAAGGCTTCAATAATAAGTACGCCAGGCATGACTGGCTTTTCAGGAAAGTGTCCCTGGAAGAATGGCTCATTAATGGTGACATTTTTGTAACCCAAGAGGCGCTGACCAGGCTCGACTTCAACCACACGATCCACCAATAAGAATGGGTAACGATGTGGCAATAAGCTCGTAATCTTTTTGATATCCATTGTTCCAGTCAAACTCCTCAAAGCATCATGTTGATGCAGGTTTAGTCTTTATCAGCCAAGGCCTTTTCAAGGGCTTTGATACGACGTGCCATATCATCTAGCTGTTTCAGTCGAGCTACATTTTTACGCCACTCGTCATGATTTTGGACAGGAATAGTACCAGTGTATGCCCCTGCCTTGCGAATAGTCTTAGTCACCGTGCTGGTCGCAGACACATGGGTACCATCCGCAATCTCGAGATGCCCAATGATCCCAACCATACCTGCAATTGTGCAGTTGGCCCCGATTTTGGTTGAACCTGCAATACCTGTATTTGCCGCAATAGCGGTGTTCTCACCAATCACACAGTTATGAGCAACATGGATATGGTTATCTAACTTCACACCATCATGAATCTGCGTGTCATCTAGAGCGCCACAATCAATGGCACAACAGGCACCGATTTCTACATCATTACCTATCATCACGCGGCCGAGCTGGGGGATTTTCACCCAACGCTGCCCATCTCGAACATTACCAAAGCCATCGCTACCAATAACCGAACCCGGATGAACTAAGCAACGCTGACCCAACTGGGATTTTGAAACAACAGTTACCGAAGCCACTAAATGCGTGTTTTCGCCAATCACAACATCATCATCTAATACGCAGTTTGGACCAATAACAGCACTCGCCCCAATAGACACACGCTTACCAATACTGACATTCGCTGCGACATGAGCAGATGAATGAATGTCTGCTGATTCCGCAATAACCGCAGAGGGATGGATGCCTGGCGAAAACTGTTGCTCAGTCATCTTTTGAGCGATTAATGCATAAGCCAAATGTGGCTGAGCGACCTCAATGACATTGCCAACACACTTCGCAACCAAAGAATCTGATGTGACGATTACCCCAGCACTGGACTGAGCAACAAGATCGGCATATTTAATATCAGAGTAAAAGGCGAGATCGGATTGCGTCGCTTTTTCTAGGCTAGCGATTGATGTCACTTGATGTGATGCATCACCCTTGACTACCCCATCAACCCATTCGGCAATTTCAGATAGGGAATAAGCCATTACTTTTGTGGCTGAGCTATTGGTTTAGCAATCGATTGCAGTTGTTGCATTACATCATCGGTAATATCGATTCGTTCAGAGCGCCACAAAACACCTGCTTTCGCCGAAAGAATAATCTCCAAGGATTTACTTTTACCGACTTGAGCGATGACTTCATCGATCACACGAAACACCCGATTACGCTCTTCATTGGTACGCAACTGCTTGTCCTGGAGAAATTCATCTTTGTTGTAGTTATAGCGTAATTCACGCGACTTAATGTCACGTTCTAATCTACGACGCTCATCAGTACTCATTGAGCGCTTTTCTTTATCTAACTTTTCTTGAAGGGCAGCAATCTGATCACGCATTTCAATAATCTTTTGCTCGCGTAAGACAAACTCTTCTTCAAGAGCTTTTTCTACCTCTTTCATTTGAGGCGCATCTCGCGTTACCTTAACAACATCAACAAAACCTACTGCCGGCGCAGCATGAAGCGCCGAAGCGCCCAGTAGAACGAGTAAAAATAAGTAATATCGAAGAATACTTTTTATAGAAAGCATTAAAAGACCGTACCCAATGTGAATTGGAATGACTCAAGCTCATCTTGCGAGTCTTCTTTTAAACCTTTTGCATAACTCAAGGTCAGTGGACCCACAGGCGACATCCACGCCAAACCAACACCCGTTGAATAACGTAACTCATTCCAGTCAACATCATTTGTGGTATCCATAACGGTACCCGCATCGGCAAAAGCAACTAAACGCATCGTGTCTGAATACACTGGCGAAGGAACATAAAACTCCGCATTGGTTAGCAGCTTAAAGTTACCGCCAATCGGATCACCTGTTGCTGTCGCATCCTCACGAGGGCCGATCGAACGCGCCGCATAGCCTCGAACGGATGAAGGACCACCAATGTAGTAATTCTCGTAAAATGGCAACTTTGAGGTGCCGCCGTAAGAATCGCCATAGCCCACCTCTCCATTCAATGAGAACACTAGATCACCGTACATTGGCCAATAGCGCCGATGCTTTGCCCCTGCTTTATAGAATCCTAGTGTACTGCCCGGCACAGTGGCTTCTGCTGACAAACGAGATACAGAACCTGATGTTGGCATCAGCGCACTGTCACGATCATCACTCGTCCAGTTAAAGGCCACATCTAAGTTGGTATAAGAAGTACCTTCTGCATTTTGCCAATCGGTGACTACAGAAGATGCCGTAGCCGCTTTTTCAAAATTTGAGAAGTGCAAATTAGAGCTGAAACTAAAGCGGTTAAATTCAGTCAATGGAATACCAAAATTAACACCCAAAATAGTGTCATCAATTTTGTAGTCCGCTGAATCTAATTCAGCGAAGTCCGTCGCCTTGTGACTAAAAGTGAAACCACGACTCACACCATCAACAGTGTAGTAAGGGTTAGTGTAAGCAACTGTGTATTCCTGTTGAGCAGATGCCGTTTTAAACGCCAGGGAAACCTTCTTGCCGGTGCCAATAAAGTTGTCTTGTGAAATAGCCGCATTGAATGCCACACCGTCCGCTTGCGAATAACCCAAACCCGCTACCAACTGACCTGCTGGTAACTCTTCAAGATCCACATTCACATCTACCTGATCAGGCTGTCCAGGTACAGTTGGGGTTGCAACATTCACCTTTTGGAAATAGCCCGTACGATTAACGCGCTCTTTAGATAGCTTGAGCTTTTCACTTGAGAACCACGCCGACTCCATCTGACGGAACTCACGGCGCACCACCTCATCTCGAGTACGCGTATTTCCACGGATATTTAAACGGCGTACATATACTCGTTTACCCGGGTCAACGAAATAAGTCACAACAACCGTTTTGTCGTCTTCGTTAATATCAGGAATCGCATTGACGTTTGCAAAGGCATAGCCCTTGTCCGCAAGTAGTGCTGAAACACGATCACTGCTACCCACAATCTCTTTACGATTGAATGCTTCACCGCGACGCAATTGAATCAGAGGAAAATACTCATTGGTATCACCGACATACTCACCAGCTAACTGGATGTCCTTGAGGCGATAAATATCCCCTTCACTCACATTGATAGTGATGTAGATATCTTTTTTATCTGGAGTGATTGAAACCTGGGTCGAATCAATTTTGAATTTGATATAACCACGATCCAGATAATGTGATCGTAGTTTTTCTAAATCGCCTGATAGCTTGGGGCGTGAATACTGATCTTCGTTAGTCAGCCAGGCTGTCCAACTACCCGCCTTAGAATCAAACATATCGAGAAGATCTTCTTCATCAAACGCTTGATTGCCCACGATGTTAATTTGTTTAATTCGAGCAGTATCACCCTCAACGATATCGATAGCGATACCTACTCGGTTACGCTCAAGGGGGGTTACGACAGTTTCAACCGTTACCGAATACTTCCCTTGATTAAAGAACTGACGCTCCAATTCTTGCTGAATGTTATCGAGTACTGATTGATCAAAAGTACGACCTTCAGCCAAGCCTGCATCTTTCAAGCCTTCACGCAGCGCTTCTTCAGGAATCGACTTGTTACCACTGAATGTCAGTTCTGCAATCGCAGGACGTTCATCCACAGACACAATTAACACATCGCCTTGGCGCTCTAAACGAACATCTTTAAAGAAACCTGTTTTGAATAACTCACGCACGATGCCGGCTGTTTCAGCCTCGTCGATTGTCTGCCCCGGCTTAACTGGAAGGTAGTTAAATACGGTACCAGCTGTAATGCGCTGCAACCCTTCAACACGAATATCTTCCACTTTGAAAGTGGCAGCTTGAACAGACAGAGCAACTACTGAAAGAACAGCTCCAGCGAGTAGCTTTTGAATTGGCGTCATAACAACCTTCGAACGCAATGCGTGTTTATTCTTTTTTAATCGCCTTTTAGGGCGAAATTATCCGCAGATTATATCGGGAATACTCGGGGCGTTGCCACCCGCCTGACGCGCAGGCGATTCAGCCAAAATAACGAGTAAAATCAACGTAAAAGGCTAAAAACATCACTGAGGCCAATACCGCAATACCGATTTGCTGGGCGCGTAATTGAATAGCCTCGCTAACCGATTTGCCGGTCACCGCCTCAACCGCAAAATAGAGCAAATGACCGCCATCAAGCATAGGTACTGGCAAAAGATTCAATACGCCTAAACTAATACTCACAATGGCCAAAAACTTTAAAAAAGCCACCAAACCAAAAGATGCCGTTTGACCAGCCACATCAGCAATTGTCAATGGACCACTCAGATTTTTGACCGAAGCCTCGCCAATGAGCATTCGTCCCAATACTTTTAGCGTCAGCCACGAGTATTCAGCCGTGCGATTAACTGCTCCTACAAACGCATCAACTGGCCCCAAGATAATCTCAGCTCGATAACGAGACAGATCTTCACTAGGCGCCTGCGCCTTCAATCCAACACGGCCAAAGACCTCACCACCTTTTTCAACGCGCTCAGGGGTCAAACGCAATGCCAACAAAGATCCGTTTCGTTGGATATCAAGACTGAGCTGTTTATCCGGGTTATCGCGAACCCATTTAACCCACGCAAACCAATCTTCGACTGGCTGACCATCAATTGCCTTAATCAAGTCACCTTGCTGCAAACCAGCTTTTTCAGCCGACCCATTTGGAATGACCTCGCCAACAATCGCAGGAATCTGCGGCTTAGCCGGTTCAATACCCAGTGTCTCGAGCACATCGGTATTTTCGTCAAACTCACCGAACACAGAGGCATTAACCACCAAGTCTCTTGCAAAGCCCTCTTCGCCCTGTACACGGATGGAGAGATCCTCACCTGCCATCACAGTAGTCGCTATACGTTGAGCTACAGAACCCCAGGTTGGCGTTTTCTCGCCGGAGATCGCGACAAACTCATCACCAGGCAAAAAGCCAGCTTCAACTGCCACACCATTACTTGCCAGTTGCCCAACCAAAGGACGCGCGCCGGTTTCGCCAATCTGAAAAACCAACCAGTAGGCCAAAATAGCGAAGATAAAGTTAAACATAGGGCCCGCTGCCACAACGGCAGTACGTTTTGCTAACGACTGCTTATCGAAAGCACGTGGCAAATCGTGCTCAGCGATATCGCCTTCTCGGGTATCAACCATCTTGACATAACCACCCAAAGGGATTGCTGCAATCACATATTCGGTTTTATCTTCACCTCTGACCCATGAAAGCAATGGTCGACCAAAACCAATTGAAAAACGCAGCACCTTAATGCCCGCTCGGCGAGCTACCCAGTAATGGCCGAACTCATGCACTGTAACCAGCACACCGATCGCAACGATAAAAAAGAAGACTTTCTGCAGAATTTCCATAACTTGATAGACCGTTTAGTGGATCAATTGTTCCGTTGCAGCACGTGCTGCTTGATCGATTGCCATCAAGCCTTCAACTGAATCGAGATCACCCTCAAGATTCTGCGAAAGGACTGTTTCAATAATCTCGGGGATCCGCACAAAAGCCAGCTGTTTACTTAAAAACGCATCAACAGCGACCTCATTCGCCGCATTGAGGACCGCTGGTGCGACACCCGCCGCCGCGACAGCATCAAAGGCTAAGCGTAAACACGGAAATCGTTGTGTATCCGGCTCTTCAAAATCTAAGCGCGCGACCTCAAACAAATCTAACGAAGCCACGCCCGAGCCATGACGCTCAGGCCAAGCCATCGCATGTGCAATCGGCGTTCGCATATCAGGGTTACCCAACTGAGCCAAAACAGAGCCATCGACGTATTGCACCATCGAATGCACCACACTCTGCGGATGAACCACTACTTTGATCTGCTCTGGAGTTGCATCGAATAGCCAACGCGCCTCTATCACTTCGAGCCCTTTGTTCATCATTGTTGCCGAATCAACCGAGATCTTACGTCCCATACTCCAATTAGGGTGGGCACACGCTTGCTCCGGTGTTGCCGATTTCAGCTGGTCATTAGTCCATGTCCGAAAAGGCCCACCAGAAGCAGTCAATAAAATACGCTTGACGCCCTTTGCTGCTAAGCCCTGCTCAAAATCCTGTGGCATACACTGAAAAACCGCATTGTGCTCACTATCAATTGGCAAGACTGATGCCTTATGAGCTTTGGCTTCGCGCATAAACAAATCACCCGCAACAACGAGCGATTCTTTGTTAGCCAACAAAATACGTTTGCCTTTACGCACCGCAGCCAAGGTAGGCGTTAAACCTGCTGCACCCACAATCGCTGCCATTACCATTTCAGCATCTGTTAGCTCAGCGATCGCAATAACACCAGCCTCGCCAGCAAGCACCTCAATAGAAGAGCCGATAGACGCGAGTCGCTTAGCCAAGTCAGCCGCACTCGCTTGATCAGCCATTGCAACCACAGTGGGCTGAAAACGTTCACATTGTTGAAACAACCCTTCCACATCTCTATTAGCAGCAAGGCCGACAGCACGATAACGCTCAGGGTGCTGGGCAATCACATCCAGCGTGCTAATACCGATTGAACCGGTAGAGCCTAAAACGCTAATGCCAATCACTTTAGGCCACCCGCCAATGCAACCAACATGAGGAACACAGGCGCGGCGGCCAACAAACTATCGATGCGATCAAGCACACCACCATGCCCCGGCAGTAAGTTACCGCTATCTTTCATACCCGCTTGTCGCTTCATCACGCTTTCAAAAAGGTCACCACCAATTGATACCCAAGCGGTCGCAACACATACAAAAACAAGCTGCATTAAGCTCAACTCAAACCATTCGAAACGATGTAACACAACGCCGCAGACAACAGCACCCAACAAAGCGCCAAATGCACCTTCCCATGTTTTTCCGGGGCTAACATGTGGTGAAAGTTTATGTTTACCGAAAGCCCGTCCAGCGAAATACGCGCCCGAATCGGCTACCCATATCAACACAAACAGAAACATGACTAAACCTGAGCCAATGGCTGGAGTTTGATGCAATTGGATCATCGCCAAAAATACGCTACTTAGAATCAACACACCCATTGCCAACATACCCGGGCGTAGACCATCCACTTGCTCAAGCGGTTTGTTACGCATAACCAAGGTGAAACTATTGCCAATCCAGAAAACGGTGGTCGCAGCAAACAACACAAAAACGATACCCGGCATCATTGCCAACATCATCACTAAAACCGCTACAGCAATCATGTAAGGCAGCTGACCCGCGAGCGTTTTTAGTCCATTTAAATTTGCCCATTCACGTGCAGCCAATAACGAGACAGCACCGATAAAACTCGCAAACAGTTCAATGGGCGCATAAAAAATCACACCAATCACAATCGGGATTAAAACCAGTGCGGTCAAAATGCGTTGCTTTAACATAATTACCCTTTTTCTATTTGTTCGCCGGTTTTACCGAAACGACGCTGACGCTTTGAAAACTGGTCAATAGCATCTTTCAACGCCTCTTCACCAAACTCAGGCCAAAGCACATCACTGAACACCATCTCACTATAGGCAATTTGCCAGAGTAAAAAATTACTTACTCTGACTTCACCACCGGTGCGAATAAATAAGTCCACTTCTGGCAAATCCGAAAGTTGAGTAAAGGCATTGAGCTGATTCTCATCAATCTGATCAAGGCTCAACTCACCCAACTGAACCTGGCGTGCGATCTGCTTAGCGGCATTAGCCACATCCCATCGACCACCATAATTGGCAGCAATATTGAGATGCAAACCCGTGCACTCAGTTGTTTCATCAATCGATTTTTGGATTTTATCTTGTAAGCGTTGGGGGAATGCAGATAGCTCACCAATCACCCGTAGCTTAACGTTGTTCTTTTTTAGGCTTTTAACCTCACGAGATAAAGCCGTCATAAATAGCTCCATCAAAAGTTCAACCTCAAGCTTGGGTCGCTTCCAATTCTCACTACTGAATGCAAATAAGGTGAGCGCCTCAACGCCTAACTCGCCGCAAGCTTGCACGACACGGCGCACCGACTCAGCACCTGCCTTATGGCCATGATGTCTCGCCTTACCCTGCTGCTTTGCCCATCGGCCATTACCATCCATGATGATGGCAATATGACGCGGTATATTCACTCGTATTCCCTATTACAAAAACGCCGACATAACGTCGGCGCTTAGGTGACGATTATCGGTGGATTAAACCGACATCAAGTCTTCTTCTTTCTTTGCCATCAACTGATCAATCTCGTTGACGTGCTGATCGGTCAACTTTTGAATGATCTCTTGGCCACGATGCTCATCATCTTCTGAAATGAGCTTCTCTTTGACTAACTCTTTCAAGCTGCCATTGGCATCACGACGAATATTACGTACCGCGACACGCGCCTGCTCTGCTTCAGCACGAACAATACGCGTCATATCTTTACGGCGCTCTTCTGTGAGAGGAGGGATTGGCAAACGAATCAGAGTACCTGCTGTGTTTGGAGTCACGCCAAGGTTAGATTCTAAGATGGCTTTCTCAACCGCCTGCACCATACCTTGCTCCCAAGGCTGTACAGTTAATGTACGCGCATCTTCAACACCAACGTTAGCCACTTGCTTAAGCGGGGTATCTGCACCGTAGTAGCTCACAACAACGTGATCCAACATGGATGGGTGCGCACGACCGGTACGAACCTTTGCTAAATTTTCACCTAAAGCATCGACACTTTTTGCCATACGGCCAGCAGCATCTTCTTTAATGTCATCAATCATGACGTTTTTAGACTCCCGTCACCAAGGTGCCGACTGATTCGCCTGAAACCAAGCGCGCCAGAGCTCCCTGCTCGTTAATATTCATCACCCTTAAGGGCATATTATTTTCTTTACACAAGACAACCGCTGTCGCATCCATGACACCTAAGCCCTGTTCCAAAACCTGATCGTACGTCAAAGTTGCATAAAACTCAGCACTTGGATCCTTCTTCGGATCTGCGGAATATACACCATCAACTTTGGTCGCTTTGATCATCAAATCGGCCCCGATCTCAATAGCTCGCAAGCTAGCTGCAGAGTCGGTCGTGAAATAAGGATTACCGGTACCTGCTGCCATAATCGCAACACGACCAGCTTCTAGATGAGCCACTGCTGCATCGCGGGAATAAGACTCACAAACGGTATCGATACGGAAGGCCGACAAGGTACGCGCATCAATGTTGAGCTTAGATAGTTGATCTTGCATGGCAAGCGAGTTCATCACCGTCGCTAACATGCCCATATGATCACCCCGAACGCGGTCAAAACCACCACCAGCTAGACCAGCACCTCGGAAAATATTACCACCACCGATCACCACGCCCACTTGAATGCCCTTCCCAGCCAACTCGGCAATATCCGCCGCATAACGCGCCAGAGTCGCTGAATCGATACCAAAATCACCATCACCCATGAGCGCTTCTCCGCTCATCTTAAGGAGTAGTCGTTTTGGTAATTGAGCATTTGGCATTGGGTAAGGTTCCTTTAAATCTGGCTAAAACAAAAGACCCGCACTAGGTGCGGGTCTGATGTTATCACTCGCCGCGAGCGGCTGCGGCTTGTGCCATAACTTCATCTCTGAAGTTTTCTGATTTCTTCTCGATACCCTCACCCACTTCAAAGCGGTTGAAGCTATTCAAGGTTACGCCACTGCTGCTCAGCAATTTACCGACGGTGGTGTCTGGATCCTTAACGAATGCCTGACCAACCAACGTGATCTCAGCCAAATACTTACGCATACGACCTTCAACCATCTTCTCGATGATGTCAGCTGGCTTACCGCTCTCTTGAGCCTGAGTCACAACGATGTCGCGCTCTTTCTCAAGTAATTCAGCAGGGACACCTGACTCATCTATACAAACTGGGTTAACTGCAGCAACGTGCATTGCCACATCACGACCCAAGTCAGCATTCTGATCGGTATCAACAACAACACCAATACGGTTGCCATGCAGGTAGCTAGATAAAACACCTGAAGTCGAGAAACGCATCATGCGACGAACTGTCATGTTCTCACCGATCTTAGAGATCAATGCCTGACGAGCTTCTTCAATAGTGGTTGCTTCACCTTCGTGCAGTGGCAACGCCACAAGCGCTTCTACG
>Ga0255778_10000370_pt1 | contig 41564 bp, 32 predicted proteins | sample 071ome_31_FD_179976 | JGI IMG/M metagenome (GOLD analysis project Ga0255778, IMG submission 179976) | Coastal salt marsh microbial communities from the Groves Creek Marsh, Skidaway Island, Georgia - 071405CT metaG (version 2) | ecosystem: Environmental > Aquatic > Marine > Intertidal zone >...
TTTAGGACATCGGCCATCGGCCATGCTCAAGGCCTCACCCAGAGCCCGCCTTCACCCGATGCACCGTGTCACAACTTGCCAGAATTATGAAGACAGGCGAGATGCGAGGCATGTCATTTCCGGTACAAGGCATGTCACCGGCACAAGGGGCAATGACCCGAAAGCGCTTACGCCCTCATTGATCTGCACCAGTCGTAAGAGGTTACGGTTCAGACTGCCACGCCGAAATTAAGGCTTCACTGATGCCAATCTCAGTAAAATATTGTTTTATATCGTTATTTTCTGTTTTTTCAGTAGCTAAAAAAGGCGTGAGCGAGAAACGCGGCGCGGGCGCGGGAAAAACCTGCCCCTCCTCAACCCAATGGGCTTCTCGGTGGGCAAATTGGGGGTGGAGGTGGCTCTCGCCATAGGTTAGCGCGGGCGATACGCAGGCATCGGCATTGAGAAATACATCACTCCAGTGAGCCCGGCTGTTTGCGGCAAACCTCGCTGCCAACATAGCGCGCTGCTCGGGCCATGCTTCCTGATCCCACTGCCCTCCATTGACAAATAACGGGTGTTCGTCCAAATCCAGAGCCGTCAAAAGTGCCTCATAAAACTTAGACTCAATGGCGGCCACCACCATGTAGCCTCCATCACTTGTGACGTAAGTAGCGTTCCAAGGCGCGGCGCCATCCAGCCACGCGCCGCCGCGCTCGTCGGTCAATTGCCCGGCTTGATAAAAGCTCTTGGCGTAGGTTGTTAGGTAGTTTGTACATTCTGCAATGGCTGCGTCCAATACCTGTCCGTGACCCGTTTTTTCAGCTGAGACCAACGCCGCAGATATCCCGGCCACCAGTAGCGCTGCCGCGGATGCATCACCCAATAAAGTGGGTGGCGTTACTGGCGGGGCACCCATGCTACCGGCGTGATACAAGGCCCCAGTGGCGGCCACATAATTGGGGTCATGGCCCGCCTTATCCGACATGGGCCCGGTTTGCCCCCAGCCAGTAAGTCGCGCATAAACCAACCTGGGGTTGCTAGTCAGGCATGCATCTGGCCCCAAACCAAGCCGCTCCATCACACCCGGCCGGTAGGACTCGATTAATACGTCAGACAACCCGATGATTTCCTTGAGAAGCGTCACGTGGGATGCGGTTTTTAAGTTCAGACACACGCGTCGTTTACTGCGATTGAGAGGATCTATTTTGTCAACATGAATAAGCGCTTCTGGCGAGGGCCGGCCCGGCTTGTCGATCAGCAGAACCTCTGCGCCCATGTCAGCCAGCATCATTCCACACAATGGGCCAGCGCCTAGGCCGGCCATCTCTATCACTCGAATATCTTTCAGAGGGCCCATGGAGTTGGTCTCTTTTCTCTCAGAGCAGATGTGATCATTATTGTCCCGACTGGCCTCCGGTTCACCTGCTGAATGCAGAGAAAGCAAGCCTTGAACACTTTTTTGCCGATTTGGACAGCACTCTCTCGCACCGGTTAGATACTGTGATCGGCTATTACGTGCGAATTAAAGCAATCATGACGAAACACAAAGTCTCGCTAACCGACCGCTACACCCAATACGAGGGCTTGATTCATCTGCGTGGCAGTCAGGCGATGGTACGCTTGCTGTTACTGCAGCGACAGCGCGATGCGGCAGCCGGTCTCAATACCGGGGGATTTGTGTCGGGTTACCGCGGCTCCCCCATGACTGCAATCGACGAGGAGCTATGGCGCGCCGGCGCACTTCTACCCGAGAACCACATCACCTTCTGGCCCGGCACCAACGAGCATCTCGCCATGACCTCCGTCTGGGGCACCCAGCAAACGAATTACTATAACGATGCGCGTTATGACGGTGTCTTTGGCATGTGGTATGGCAAGGGACCCGGCCTGGACCAATCCATAGACGCACTGCGCCAGGGCAACTGGCATGGTGCCGACAAACAGGGTGGCGTGCTGATATGTGTCGGCGACGACCACAACATGACGTCCACGATCAACAACTACAGCTCGGAGCTCCTGTTTCAGGATCAGTTCATGCCGGTGCTGTACCCGGCGGACATTCAGGAAGTGATCGATCTTGGGTTGCTCGGCTATGCCTTGTCGCGGTTCTGTGGAGCCTGGGTGGGATTCAAGTTACTGCCAGAGACGATTGAAACATCCGCCACCATCAGCGCTGATATAAATCGCTCCCGCATCACCCTGCCCGACTTTGAATTCCCGGCAGAGGGCGTGAATGCATTTCTGGCCGATTCAGTCTACGAGCAAGAGGCTCGCATCAAACGATACCGGCTCCCCGCCGCCATCGCCTTCTCTCGCGCCAACGCGCTGAATTACGTTAGCCATGATTGCGAGAACCCCAGAATCGGTATTGTGTCCATGGGCAAGAGTTGGCGCGACACCTTACAGGCTTTCCAGGATTTGGGACTCGATCGCGGCGCCATCGCCAAGCTCGGCATCAAAATCCTGAAAGTGGGGATGCCGTTCCCCTTCGACCTCGACACCTACCGGGATTTTGCGCGTGGCCTGGACAAAATACTGATCGTGGAGGAAAAGCGAGACTTGCTCGCTACAGGTTTCCGTGAGGCCTGCTATAACATCGCGAACGGGGAGCGGCCCGCACTACTGGGGAGATCTGACGAGAACGGGCAACCCCTATTGCCCAACGATCAACCCATTACCACGGACCACATCGCGGGCGCTCTGGCGCGAGTCATTGATATACGCGAGGCGTCCACCGCGGTATCCCGACTGGAGCGCATCAAAGGCGCTGCAGCCCGTTCCGGCACCCTCGATCCGCTGAGCCTGCAACGTATTCCTTATTTTTGCTCTGGCTGCCCCCACAATACGTCCACCAAAATTCCCGAAGGCAGTCGTGGTCAGGGCGGCGTTGGCTGCCATTACATGGTCACTTGGATGAATCGGGAAACCTACACCTTCTGCCAAATGGGTGGCGAAGGAATCACTTGGATCGGCCAGCAACCGTTCGTAAAGACCCAGCATATTTTTCAGAATCTGGGAGACGGCACCTACTTTCACTCGGGGTCCCTGGCGATCAGAGCCGCTGTCAGTGCGGGCATCAATATCACCTATAAGCTTCTCTTCAACGATGCTGTCGCCATGACGGGAGGACAACCCGTCGACGGGCAACTTAGCGTCGATCAAATTACGCATCAGGCGCTGCACGAGGGAGTCAAGCGCATTGCGATTGTGTCAGACGAGCCAGAAAAGTATCGCTCGGGTTATCAGTTTGCACGCGGCACCACAATCCATCATCGAAAAGCGCTCGACGTGGTGCAAAGAGAATGTCGCGAAATCGAGGGCGTCACACTGATCATTTATGATCAAACCTGCGCTTCGGAAAAACGGCGCCGGCGAAAAAGAGGAACGTACCCGGATCCCGCCAAGCGATTCGTTATCAACCATCGCGTCTGCGAGGGCTGCGGCGACTGTGGGGTTGCCTCAAACTGCACGTCTCTGCAGCCGCTCGAAACCCCCTTTGGCAGAAAAAGGGCAATCGATCAGTCCAGCTGCAATAAGGATTACTCCTGTGTCGATGGTTTTTGTCCCAGCTTCGTTACGGTCGAGGGAGGCAAGCTCCGGGGGGGCGCTCAAACCTCGGGAGATCGTGCGCAACTCCCAGACGGGATCCCCTTACCGGACCTAAAACCGTTACCTGAGAACCGAAGCTTCAATGTGCTCATCACAGGTGTCGGCGGCACAGGCATCGTGACTATAGGTGCCATACTGGGCATGGCGGCCCACATCGACGGCACCGCTGTGAGCGTTGTCGATCAGCTGGGTTTCGCGCAAAAAGGTGGCTCGGTGATTACACACATCCGACTGGCCAAAAACCGTGAGGATATCCATGCCCCACGCATAAATAGCGCAGCAACCGACACCTTGTTGGCCTGCGACATACTGGTATCGGGCCACGATAAGATCAACCCGGCACTGGATACTGAGCGCACCGCTGGCGTGGTAAACACCGCCAATCAATTCACGGGCGATTTTACGCAGAATGCAGACCTCGGTTTCCCGATTGATACATTACAGTCGCGCTTAATCGGCTCCACAAACAAGGAAGCGCTAGCACTCATACCTGCGTCGCAGCTCGCTCTCTCAGTTTTGGGCGACACCCTCGCAGCGAATCTCATTGTCACGGGTTATGCCTGGCAAAAAGGGTGGTTACCCATCTCGCGCGAGGCCATCCGCGGCGCGCTTGAGCTTAATGGTATTGCTGTCGAATGGAATCAGACCGCCTTTGAGTGGGGTCGCGCACTGGCGAACCAGCCGGCGCTGATCGATGAGCTACTTGCGAAAGATACTACCGTGGTGAAGTTTCTGGACGCTGAGCGCCAGCGTCCGTTGTCAGAAAGATTGGCAGACGAGCTGTGCGAGTACCAGGATTCATCCTACGCGGCGGGCTATACACAATGGCTGACGGCAATGGATCAGCAAATTGAACGGGCGGTCGGCCACAACCAGCCGCTGTCTGATGTTATTGCCCAAGCATTGTTCAAACTGATGGCCTACAAGGACGAGTACGAGGTCGCCCGCCTGCAAAGTTCACCGGCGTTTTTGGAAAGTATAAAGCAGCAGTTTGAGGGTAACGTGCGCCTCGCCTTCAATCTGGCGCCGCCCCTGATATCCAGAATTGACCAAGCGACAGGCAGACCGCAGAAAATCCGGTTTGGTGGGTGGATGCTTAATGTCTTTAAGCTACTCGCCAAAGGCAAACGCTTGCGGCATACCCGCTTTGATCCATTCGGATATACCGCCGAGAGACGACTCGAGCGCCAGCTAATCGAGGACTATCAGAGATTGATCGAACGTTTGGTTGCAGAACTGACCCCGGATAATGCCGACGCACTGATAGAGATCGCCGCGTTACCAATGTCGGTACGGGGCTATGGCCATATCAAGCTGGCATCCGTCGACGCCTACAAGGAGAAACTGGCCGGCCTACTGGATGCTTGGAGCACATCGGTTGCCAAAGTCGCTGCCTGAGGCCCATCCCATGGTGCGCGCCTGGGCACGCAGGCGCGCGGCGACCTCACTATGAGTCAGGACCGACTCTCACCCACCTGCTCCCATTGGGGTAATTTTCGGGTCGCGACCCGGGACGGCCAAGTGACCGCCGTGCTCCCCTACAGTGCAGACATGGAGCCCTCAAACATTGGGCAGTCCCTGCTCGACAACGCTGATCCCAATGTAAGAGTGGCGCAGCCGATGATCCGCGAGGGGTATCTAAATAACCCGACCCAAGAGTCCAACGGCAAACGAGGCGAGGAGCCTTTCATTGCGGTGAGTTGGGACCAAGCCATTTCCATTACCGCCGAGCGGCTGGGGACCTGTTGGAGGGAACTTGGGCCCAACAGTATTTACGGTGGCTCCTATGGCTGGGCCAGCGCAGGACGGTTTCACCACGCGCAAAGTCAGATCCATCGCTTTCTGCGGCTTGGTGGCGGCTACGTGTCGTCAGTCAATTCCTATTCAGCGGCCGCCGCCGAAGTCATCATCAAACACATTCTCGGCTTCCCGCTTCTTGCCCTTCTGCGAGAATCACCGGCGCCAGCAGAGATAGCACGGCACAGCAAAACCATGATTCTCTTCGGTGGTGCAGCGATTAAAAATGCTCAAGTCAATGCTGGCGGTCTGGGCAGCCATTCGGCCAGAACACAATTGCGGCAACTGCGCGAGGCGGGCGTACGTATCGTCAATATCAGCCCACTCAAGGATGACACGGTCGCGGAGTTGGAAGCGCAATGGATACCCTGCCGGCCCGGTTCAGACACGGCGATCATGCTTGGTATGGCACATGTTCTCTACGTTGAGAGTCGATACGACGCGAACTTTCTCGAGAAATACACCACCGGCTTCGACAGATTCATCCCCTATCTCATTGGCGAAACAGATGGCGTTCCCAAAACAGCGCGCTGGGCAAGCACTCTGTCTGGCGTAGCAGAGGACACCATCATTGACCTAGCACGAGCTGCCAGTGACGCCCCCAGCTTAATCAGCGTGAGCTGGTCCTTGCAGCGCCAAATCTTTGGCGAACAAACCTGGTGGATGGTGACCGTGCTAGGGGCAATGCTGGGATTTATCGGACTACCCGGCGCCGGCATTGGATACGGCTATGGCTGCATCCATAACATGGGTTTCGGCGGGAGAAAAATTCCGAATTTTCGCATCGGTACATTTGGTGAAGAGGTTGGCGAACGCGTCGCTGCCGAGCACCATTTTATTCCCGTGGCACGCATTGCCGACATGCTGGAGAAGCCGGGAGAAGCCTTCGATTACAACGGTCACCAATTAACGTACCCGAACGTGCAGCTGATCTACTGGGCCGGCGGCAATCCCTACCACCACCATCAAGACTTAAATCGCCTGCGCCGCGCCTGGCAAAAGCCGCAAACCATCATTGTTAACGAATCATTCTGGACGGCTACTGCTCGACACGCAGACATTGTCTTTCCAATCAGCACTTTTCTGGAGCGCAACGATATCGGCGGGAGCGCCTACGATGAGTATCTGACGCCGATGCACGCGGCAACGCCTCCTTATGCCGACGCTCGGAGTGACTATGAGGTGTTTTCGGCACTCGCCGAAAAACTGGGCTTCGCACCAGCGTTTACCCTGCAGCGTGACGAAATGGGCTGGGTGCGGCAGCTTTACGGACAAACCCAAAACAATGCCGCCGCGGCGGGAGTCTCACTCCCCGACTTCGACGACTTTTGGCAGGGACAGCAAATTGGTTTTGGCGATCAGCTGCCCGATGCAGAGTTCATGCTCGAAAAATTTCGCAAGGACCCCAAAAAATATCCGCTGAAAACCCCGAGCGGCAAAATCGAGATCTTTTCCGAAAAGATAGATTCATTTCAGTACCCCGACTGTGCGGGTCACCCGCGCTGGTTTGAGCGCGACGAGTGGCTGGGAAACGCGTCGTCTGAATACCCCCTGCATCTGATATCAAATCAACCCAAACACAAACTCCATAGTCAGTTCGATCATGGACGAGCCAGTCAGGAATCAAAGATCTTGGGTCGGGAAGCCGCTCGGGTTAACCCCGCAGATGCCTCCGCCCGCGGACTGGCACAGCATGACATCGTCAGGATATTCAACGGCCGGGGGGCCTGTCTCGCTGGCGTGCTCATCTCGGAGGATGTGATGCCGGGAGTCGTCGAACTGCCCACCGGCGCGTGGTTTGATGCTCAAAAGATCGACGGCGAGATCCTCGAGGTACACGGCAACCCCAACGCATTAACCCCCGATATTGGCACATCGATGCTGGCTCAGGGTTGCTCGGCACATACCTGCATGGTCGAGGTCGAGAAATACGACAAATCTCTACCCCAACTGGCAGCATTTGAGCTGCCGGCGACAGCACCCTCCCCCGTCTCCAACTGAGTGCGGGTGGGTCAGTCGACGAGCTGCTTCGCACTCCCGAATAAGATGTATACCACTGCGCCAAATATGCTCACGCTGGCCGCGAGCAAAAGCACGGAGTCGTAGGACCCTGTGGTGTCCACCAACCAGCCCGCCATCGCCACCCCGATGATGCCGGGAAGCGTGCCCAGCGTGTTCATGACGCCGAAAACAACGCCGCCAAATCGCGGTGCAATATCAAGCACGTTGGGTGCGGAACCCGAATAGGCAAAGGCAAGCAAGCCCAGTGCGCCACAGAGAGACAAAAGCGCCATGTCGGGCGTCGTCACGAAACGCGTCAGATAAAGGAACGTCGCGGAACCGAGTAGCCCGATCGTTTGCATCAACTTTCTCACCGTCGTGATATCCCACTGTCGGGAGATCAAGCTGTCGGCAATCCACCCCGCCACATTCATCATCACAAACATTGCAGCCCACGGTGCCATTGTGTAGATCCCCGCGCTGCTAATGTCGAGCCCGTGAACGGAAGAAAAATAGCTCGGCATCCATGACATGAAGACATACAGGCTCCAGCTGGTGCAGAAAAACGTGATCAATAACGCCCAAATGGCAGGCAACGACCAAATGGTTTTCCAGGGAATCGGGGTTCGCTCTTGAGAGACCACGCTTCCTGCCAACAAAGTGCGCTCATCTGCAGATACGTTGGGATGTGCGTCGGGCGTCTCATACACCACCCGGTTGAGCCAGAGGGCATAGATCAGGCCAATCGCGCCGAAACCATAGAAAACCGATTGCCAACCAAAACGTGAAACGGCAAAACCGGTCACCAGGAGCGCCGCTATGGTGCCGGCTATCGCGGCACTGGAGTAGATCGCCACCGACCTCGAGCGCTCGTTCTCCGGGATCCAGCGCCCAAACAAACTGAGCACAGCCGGACTCAGCGGCGCCTCGCCGAGGCCCAGGCCAATCCTGACCAAGATCAGAGCCAGGAAAGACGCAGAAGCCGCAACCGGCGTTAAAAGCGTGAAGACCGACCACGCCACCAACGACCAGAGCAAGACACGCTTGCCACCATACTTGTCGGCCAGTACACCTCCCAGGATCTGGGCTGCCATATAGCCAATAAAAAAAGACGAGAGCACGAAACCCTTTTCAGTCTCGCTCCAAGACAGCGTCTCCTGCATCGCAATGGCCGCCACCGAGATATTGACGCGATCAAGATACGCAATAAAAAGGGCGAGAAAACTCGCGAGAACCAAACTGTGACGTGCCTGCATAGTGCCTCCCGATTTTGTTGTTTTACTCGTCTCTGGCGTTCGGAGCACGGAGATACCCGAGCAGCCGAAAGACAACAGAGCCAATAGATACCTTCACCGCGGCAGATCACACTTACCCTGAACAAAGTTACCCTACGGCGAGATAGCAATTTCAGCAAATAGCCTGTCATTCAATGTTGGAGGCTTGTTTCCCCTCAGTTCGATAGACATGCTAGCTGTTACTTAATCGACTGGCAGGCGTCTTGCTATGGATCCCTCGTCCCTGTTCTCTACCTCCTATGCAGAGGCCCGCGCGCGGTTTACGGACGCGGCTCACGCCAGTGGGTTCAGCGTTCATTCAGAAGTGCTCGACATTGAGGGCCCCACAGGCGAAGCGCTGGCCATGGACTTTGCCGTGGGCGGACCCAGCGACGCGGCCTCGGCACTGGTTATCATTAGCGGGACCCACGGCCCAGAAGGATATACCGGATCTGCCTGCCAGCTAGGGTTTCTCAGCTCACCCGAACTCCGCGCACTGTACGCGAGCCACCGTGTGGTTCTGGTCCACGCGCATAATCCCTATGGCTTTGCCTGGACGCGGAGAACCACCGAGGGCAACGTGGACCTGAATCGTAACTATGTCGACTTCGATCAACCGCTGCGTGGCAACCCTGAGTACGACGCCTTACACGACGCCTTTGTCCCGAGAGAACTCGATGATGCTCAGGCTAAACAGATCTTGGCTGATTACCGCGCAACACACGGTGACATCGGCTACATGGCTGCCATGCTGGGCGGGCAACGCTCCCACGCCGATGGACTTTTCTATGGCGACACCAAACCCACTTGGTCACGGGAAGTGATGGTGGCGGGGCTCCGGCGCTGGCTCACCAATCAGAAAACGGTTTTGCTCATAGATGTGCATACGGGCTTGGGGCCCTACGGCGTGCCGTATCTTGTTCACGGTTACCCGCAAGAGGACCCGCGCTTTGGCGCCTTAGACAATGAATTTGGGGCCACCATGCGATCGACCGCAGTTAAAGAGAAATTCGATGAAGATCTCCCCGTTGATCCCGAAGGCCCCATCGTGCTGGCGATGGATTGGATTTTGCCCGACAAACTGACCTATGCCTTTGTCATCGAATATGGCACTTATCCGCCCGATGAGGTACTTGGGGCTCACCAAAAAGATAACTGGCTCCATGCCTACGGCGATTTGAATTCAGATCAGGGCAAGGCGATCAAAGCCGAACTGCGTCGGGTGATGTACCCCGAATTTGACGACTGGAAAAACATGATTTGGAGCGAGGCCGTCGACACTCTCGAAAAATCAGCCCGCGTCTTGGCTGGTTAGGCAGACACGCCCAGCCCATGCAGAATTTGCGCCTTGGCACTTTCTGCCAAAGCCCGACCATCCAACACATCGGCAAACCGATACCACTCAAGTAGCATCCCGTCGGTAAGCGCCACCAATACGGCTGCTCGCTCCCGTATCGCGACCTTATCGTCGAACACGCCAAGGGCCTGGCCTTCGGTGGCTATTCGACTCATCTCTGCGTGGTAGCGGTCATACATTCTGCCGACATGCTCCGCTATGCTCGGATCTCGCCCGAGTGCTTGCAGAGAGACCAGTATGGGCAGCACCAACAGCTCCTGATTTTTTGCCCCTGTTGCCGCGCACCAATCCACAAACATGCGTAATTGCTCTACCGGCCCATCTGGTGAGGCACGCATTCGCGTGAAGATGTCGGCATACAAAGCTTCAGCTTCATCCAGCAATGCATGCAGCAGGGCCGCCTTCCCTTTGAAGTAAAAGTAAACCGCGCCCTTGGTCAAACCCGCTTTCGCCGCGATAGCATCGATCGTGGCGTTTTCATATCCCTGAGAGACAAAAAGCTGCAACGCGGCGGAAAGCACCTGCTGAACACTTTGCTCTCGTCGCTCTTCATTACTGCGTCTAACAGCCTGCACGCATTACACTCCCAAGGCTCGGCGCTCTGACGGACAACAACCAAACCATTTTCTGTAGCTACGGGCGAAGTTACTGCAATCACTAAAGCCCAACTGGTATGAAATTTCGTTGATCGATTTATCGGAGTGGGACACAAGTTCCGCCGCCAGCTCCTGGCGGGTCTTGAGCACAATCTGGTGATGGCTCAATCCCGTTTGCTGCAGCGCCGATTTCAATCGTCGATCTTCCATACCCAACCATTCGGCAATATTGCCCCTGTCGAAGGCACCTGAGGGTAGCAAGTCAAAAAGCGCCATGCGGACCTGGGTCTCTAGATCAACAGACCCCATCCGTTGCAGGTGGTCAAAGACCTGCCGCTCACTCCGTCTCGCGAGTTCCGCATTACCACCGGCCAACGGTGCATCCAAGGCGGCGGCGTCAAAGCACAAGGCATCAATGGCGCTGCCGAATTCCAGGGGGCATCGAAAATAGTGTTCATAATCCTCGACAAACCCCACAGGTGGCGGCGAAGAAAATTTCACCTCGGCGGGAGCGAAGCTGGGTGATGACACCATTCTGAGCATTCGGACCCAGGTCGCTGCCCAACCCGAAATGCGCGCGAGGCGCGCCACAGGACTGTCGCCAACTTCCTCGGTGCAGTGATAAACCAGCATCGCCTTATCATTTACCACTTCGAAAGACACTGACTTGTTCGTTGTAACCCACGCATAGTAGCGAGCAAGCCGGGTGCAAAATTGTCTCAGGGTGGGCGACGAAATCAGCATCAAGCCGTAACAATGATAGGTTGTAGCGTGCACATTCTCGGCGAACCTCAGTCCAAAGAGCGGGCCCAGCTCCGAACTCACCGCCCGAGAAATAATTTGCGACAGCGAACGAATCGATACTCGCTCAGCGCTCTGGGCAACAGCATCAGGCGCCACGCCCGCCTCCAAAAGGATCCCCCGGGTGTCGACACCCAACTTGTCCAGTGTCGTTGCAACACCTTGAATGCTGCTCATCGACACTGAACCCTCAATGGAAACTGCGACCTCCGTCTGTGACTGCATCATTAATTCCCCTTTTTATTTTTCTTTTATTAGCTCTACCACACAGGTTGTGGTCTGACCTCGAGCGCTTTCGCAGCAAAGGTCCAGTACGCACTTCTCCCCGCTTTCCGCAGGCTCTACGGCGACTACACTACCCTTGAACACGAGGGTATCTCCGACCACATTAAAATTCAGCATTTTTAAAGGGCCCATCTTCTTGAGCCGCATATGAGGCCCCGCCCAATTTCGGACGAGTCTTTCAAACATACCCATCAGAAAAAAAGTATTGGCAAAGGCGTCACTGGCGCCGGCCGATTGAGCCACTTCAGCGTCATGGTGTATCAGTGAGAAGTCCCGATTGGCCCCCGCCTCCATTACCAGGCGCTGCAAGGTGATCGGGATTTGAATTTCCGGCAGGGCGTCGCCTACGGTGGTTCGGGCGTTGTGCTGCTCCATCACGCCGAATCCCCCAACTCTGCATAAAACCGGAAAATGTCGAGCTGCGCCACAGCAACAATCTCTCCCGTTTGCTTGGTATAAGTATCCTCCTGTCGGAGAAATGCACCGGCACCTACTTTCAGTGTTTTACGCTCGATGCGAGTCAATTTGCTGGTACAACCCACTATATCCTCCGGATACAGCGGCTCTGCAAACTCGATTTCCATACTGGTGGCAAAGCTTTTGTTGCAGGGAGCCGGCACATTGAATATCACCGGTATCTGTATTTGAGTTGGCTCATCGTCGATACGCTTGGGCGGATCGCCGGGTGACCAATAGGGCGCTACACCATAGGTAAAGACCATGGCCGCTGGCGCCACCAAATCTGAAAATCCCGCCGCCCTGGCAGCGCTGGCATCGGTGTGTATGGCGCACTCAAACTCTTTGGGTTCGAGCCAACGGCGGATACTGCCCCGCTCTACCGGGTCCGGGCCCGTCCATTGCCCCACCACCGTATTCAGACATGCCTCGGTCTGCTCCCAGCTACCCCACAGCCCCCAGCCAACGTCGCTCATACGCTACACGGGCCTAAAAAATGGCAGGGTAATGTCGTCGGTAATCGGACGAAACACCACCTCGACTTCCATACCGATCTGTACGTCTTCGGGCTCACACTCCACCAAATTGGTGTGCATCCGAATTCCCTCGGGCAGATCGATCCAGGCGAGAATAATCGGTAAGTCTTCGACGAACTTTTCCTCAACTCCCTCGTAAGTCACCGAGTAGGTGTAGACGGTGGCGCGGCCCGAGGCTTCGATCCAGCCCAAATCCTGACTCCAGCACTCGGGGCAATCGCGTCGTGGATAAAAAATATTGGTATCGCAGGCGTTGCAGTGCTGCACCAGTAATTTGTGCTCACGGGTGCCGTCCCAAAAGCGCTGGCTGTAGGGCTGGATCTCCGGCAGGGGCTTTTTATATTCACTCATCGCGGGGCCCTCCCAAAGACACTGGTACAGGTATTCATGACAGAACCCCCCGAGGTTGTAAGAATGGCGTGCTCGCAATTCGATACCTGACGCTCCCCCGCCTCACCGCGCAACTGGCGGATGGTGTCCAGATAAAACGCCATGCTGACTCCACTACCTGTATGACCCCGACCGGTGGCGTCGCCCATCGTGGTACAGGGCAAATCCCCGCCAGGACCGCAGCGGCCTTCAGCCCAGAGTTTTGCGCCGTGACCATCCTCACACACGCCGTAACCCTCCAGCGCACTGCACTGGGTATAGGGGTAGGCGCCATAAATCTGTCGAAGGTCCATGTCGTGTATCGACAGGCCCGCCTGAGCCAGGGCATCCTGACTCGACTCACGATAAGACTGCCGATGAAAGACATCCTCGCGCAGCATCGGCGTGGCACTCATGAAGCGCGTACCGTGACCCAATTTGTACACCGCTTTGTCGCCAAACTCCTTGGCTTTCTCCCAGGAAGTCACCACCATCGCGCCACCGCCGTCTGCCAGCAGATTGCACTCCTTGGCCTTCAGCGGCGTGCTGATCATGCGCGAGTTCATTACATCTTCGAGCGACACTGTCTTGCCATAAAAAATGGAGAGCGGATCGAGCGCTCCCCACGCGCGAAGCGCAACGGTAACTGACGCGAGTTCCTCCTCGGTTGCACCCGTCTCATACATGTAGCGCTGGGTAATCAACCCCATGGAGCCGTTGAAGCTCACGCCGTAGGGGTATTCGAACTGCTTATCGAGGGGAGCGGTGGCAAAAAAATTAATCAGGTCCTGAGGCGGCATATCGGACTGAACCGTGGTGTGCGGTATCAATACAAAATCCACCTGCCCGCTGGCGATGTGTTGCTCGGCGAGACGCAGACAATTGGTGGTGGAAGCACCACCCGCATTGCAAATGGCAATGTCGCGGCATCCCTTGAGCCCCATCACCTCGGGAATCTTGCCCAGAGACATATCATTCTGCATTGAGGGCTGGGCCATCGGATTATTGGAGATCACGGCGCCAATCAGGTTTTTATCAATGCCCGCGTCGTTGATGGCCCCCATGCACACATCCAGCAAGATATTCCACCGCGTGCGCTCGGGGTCGCGGCGCGTAGGCACCTCGGCGATGCCCACCACCGCCAAACCTGGTTTTGTCATCGGCTTCCTCCCTTTTTTGTTATCTGGACCGATTCATTAAAGCTGCTCTACGCGTAATCGGCGTGGGCGTACTCTGACCGATCAACCAGATCCAGGTTGTCATCCACGCTCACAGCGAGGGGACGGCGCAGCGCCACGGTATCGGGATCGGTCGGGATCATGAACTCCCACAGGCTTGCAGGCACTGTGGCTCCCGCTGTTTTTCGCTTCGCAGTATCCCAATCTTCAGGTGTTTCGCATGGCAAATAACCCAACACCTCGGCCTCGCTCAAATTGGTGGCCTGTGTAATCACCGAGACCGCGTCTTCAAGAAATCCCGCTCTGGCGTCCGCCACACTGGTCGTTCGCACGCCCGACTCCAACAACACATCGGGAGCACCTTCGGCGCCAAACCATCGGGCCACCTCGGCGCCACGCTCTGCGAGTGACTGCTTCATATCTGCGCACTCTTCATCACTTGCGGCCAACATCCATCCTTCCAGGCCAAGCCGATGAAAATACAACTCCTTCCCGAAGTGTTTAACCATGCCGGCCAGCTCTTTATCGGCGCCGTCGAGGAAGGTAGAAAACAACCGCCACACTGCGCATTCAGTCAAGAAGGCGGTCATCAGAAAGTCTCCCCAGTTCTGTGGCGGCCGCGACAAGGCTTCGAGATCATGCAGCGCCTCCGGTTGGCGCCCAAATTCCAGCTGGTGTTCGGGCAGTTGGAGCCGATCCTCCAGCAGGCGAAAAATGGCTCGGGTGTGGCCCAGACTGTCCTGCCCCATCCCCGCAAAGGCAGTGCAATCGGGCAAGCTCCTGCCGTTTAGCATCACCTTGATATACCAGTGGCCAAGCACCCAATCGGTGTCGGCGACGCATAACAACTCTTGCATTAACGCTTTATCGGTTCCTGACACACTCATCTCCCTATTCCCGTCCTACATCAGAGCCGGGCAGCTGGTCTTGCCACTTCATCCATCCGAAAGTGGCTTTGCACGCATTACACTGCATGCTCATTTCCGACACCGTCCCGCCAAAGGGATTGGATACCCGGGTGTCCTCTGATTCACACCAAGGGCACGGCACCGAAGCATCGTATTTTTCGCCGAACAGCTCGCGCAGACTGTTGGAACGCGCGGTGCCGCTCTTGCCCACATCGCCCACGGCTCAAGCGATCCCGATCATGTCGTTCACCGATATCACCGGAGTCACCTCTGCTCTGGGGCAAATACACATCTCGACCCAGGGCTTTTCTGAGTAAACCATCCGCGCCTGGCCCACTGCCGCAGGCTTATTGGGCGCGCTGACCGATCCCAAGTGAAACAGGGGTCCGTCAGCCTCTTCGCGGGCAAAGACCTCAAAGTACTCCCAGTCCATGGTGTTTCTTGCGGTTTTTTGCTTTACCAAACCCATTTCACACCCCTAAATGCAGTAGCCATGTTCACGAGCAATCAGGCGCGCTTCGGGCACGATGTCGTCGCGGCTCCACTCATGCTGCCACTCAATGCGTACCTTGGTAGAACGCACTCCATCGAGAGCCCCGACCGAGCTTTTAATATCGTGCTGAATTAAATCCCAGGCCGGACAGCCCACGCAGGGAAACACCAGCCCAACATCGACGTCTCCCGCATCAGATACCGTGATGCGGCGCACCATGCCCATGTCAGGCAAGCTGACATTCATGTGCGGATCCATGACGCCATTGAGCACCTCGGCGACGGCGGCTTCGGTTACCACAGCTGATCGCCCCACTCTTCCCGCTGCAGCCGCTCGTAACAGGACGGCCGCATGGGACCCCCCGACTTAAAGTTACCAATCGCCCGATCCCAACTGGTCTCTTCCCACTCCCAGTCGTGGTTGGCTGCATCAAACGTCATGGGATACGGCATATCGGTAATCCGATATTCGCCCGTTTCCTTGTCTTTCTCGGCGGGGACTTTGAGGCCGACCCGGTCGGCAAAATCCGTTGCCGAGCGGAGCCACTTCCTGCGCATGGTGTCGTTGGTCCACGCTCGAACCTTGTAATTCAATTGGTCGGGGTAGCCTTTCAAGTCGTCGGGCCGGCCATACCAGTGATAGCCCCACGGGAAAATCCAACGAACGGCATCTTCGACCAGTTTCTTGGTCTCGTCGTTTTGGTTGAAATAAAACTCCGTCCACATCGCACCATGGCGAAAATGGTAGGCCTCTTCGAAGTTGACTTTTTTCAAGGTGCGTCGGTACGGTGCAAAGCTACAGTTAAGCTCGATATCCCAGGTCGTAAATCGACCTGCGCGATCTAAAAATGCTTGGGAAACAACAAATTCTGCGTAGTTCCTTACAGGAAACTCCATAATCGGTAAGGACCAGTATTTTCGCGGGTCAGCCTCAAAGGCAACCTTCTGCATGTCGAAGCCAAAGCGCTCAAACAGCATGCCTTGCTGGTGAGCATGCCCCACTTCATCCTGAATCGTGCCGCAGATGGCCACTTTCGCTCCGATATCGGGCGCGACCCGGAACGCGGTGTACGCCCAAGTTAAGACCGTCACCTCGGATTGCGCGGCAATTTCCAGAGTGCGCTCAAGAATGGCGCGGTAGCGCGGTGTCAGCTCATCCATATCTTCAATGAGTTCACCCGCGTGTATGCGTGCCAGAAGCGCTTGCTCCTGCGCTTCTTCCATCGTTTGTTCAGCCACTGCCTGCTGTGTCATGCCTGCTTCCTTTTGGGCGTCAGTTTCACATACCTACTATACGGTATGTTTTTAATCCGGACTTGTCATTTCGGGCAATTTTTAAAAAATTCGCGCGTTTTAGGCCGCGCTGAGCCTGAGCTTGATGGCCTTCTTGTCGACCTTTCCCAAATTGGTCAGGGGCAGCGAGACCCCAAATTCAAGGGATTTTGGCGTAAGTAGCGAGCCTGCCTGAGCTTTAACAAAGCCCAACAGTTCTTCTGCCGAGCAACTGTGGTCTGGTTTGAGCACAACCAACGCATGAACGCATTCGCCCCACTTCTTGTCGGGCAGACCCACGACCGCCGCGGCTTCAACGCTGTCGTGTTTCATCAGCGCCTGCTCCACATCCCGCGAGTACACGTTAAAGCCGCCACTGATAATCATGTCTTTGAGCCTGTCGACGATGAAAAGAAACCCTGCGTCATCCATAAACCCCACATCGCCGGTGTGCAGCCAGCCAGACCGCAGTGCCAGAGCACTGGCCTCGGGGCGTTGCCAATATCCCTGCAGCACGCTGGGCCCGCTCACCACGATTTCACCCACCTCGCCCGGGGGTAATGAGGCTCCACTGGCATCGACAACCGAAACGCTCATTCCGGGAGTCGCCCTACCCGCGCTTTCAAGCCGTCTGTGCACGGCGGGGTTGTGCTCGTGCGGGGGCATGCAGGTGATATGAATGCTCTCCGTTTGGCCATAGCACTGGTGCAAAATGGGACCAAACAGGTGCAGTGCATCGCGTAGCCGTTCCGGCGCGATTGGCGCCGACGCATAGATAATGTGCTCTAGATTGCTCAGGTCTCGCTGATCAACATTCGGGTGATCGAGTATTGCGTAGATCATACTAGGCACCAGAAACAGCGTATTGACTCCCTCATTCTCGACAGCACGAATCACAGACTCTGGCGAGAACGCGGGCAAAAGGGACACCCGCCCACCCAGCATCAAAACGGGCAGGACAAGAAAACCTGCTGCGTGACTGATCGGGGAACTCGCCAAAAAGTGAGGGTTCTCGGGAAACTCCCATGCCGCACGCGCCATCTCTGCGATGGCACCCATTCCTGCTTGGGTATGCACAACGCCTTTGGGATCACCGGTGGTACCACCCGTATAGCTGACCCAGGCAATATCCTCGCCCTCTGGCTGCTCATCCAACCACGGGCGATCCTCCAGCAGATCGCCCAAATACTCACCAAAGTCAGCCTTGGCAAGTGTCACCACCGCGAGCTCGGGAAAACCGCTGGCCAAAGCCACTCCACGCTCGGTAAATGCCTCCGAATCCACGACCAGGAGCTTGGCCCCCGAATCCTGGATAACGAACTGCTGTTGGACGAGAGAGCCCAGCGGATGCAATGGCGTGTAGCGAATACCGGCGCGCAAACACGCCGCCATAATGGCAAAAGCATCGACTCGATTAGCAGCGAGCTGCACCAAGCCATCGCCGCGCCCCAGCCCGAGGCTACGTAACAGACTGGCAAGTGTCTCAATACGCTGTCGCAATGCGTGGCCGCTATACAACTCCCCTGTCACATCGGCTACTGCAACCCCATCGCCGATATCAGCCAATGCCGTATTCAATAACTCTGTGTAATGAGGTGATGCCACAGTGCATCCCAAATCGTTCGTTCGACACCGCTACAGCCTAAAAAGCGCCGCGGCTGAGCGTCATATCAATAACGGCAAGAATGTTGTGATTTAGGCGTGGTCGCCTGAAGACGTGGTTTCCGCGCGATACGCCATGGGCGAGAGGCCCGTCCACTTTTTAAAAGCTCTGGAAAAGTTAGCGGTGTCAGAGAAACCTGTCAGGTAAGCAATTTCATTTACCGGCAACCCCTTTTTAAGGTAGTCCTCTGCCAGTAGTCTGCGGGTCTCATCCAGCACCTCGCGAAACGTCGTGCCCGCTTCCTCAAGTCGGTTGTAAAGGGTTCTGGTACTCACACAGAGTACACTCGCCACAGCCTCTTTACCGGACACCCCTGTCGGCAGCAATCTCACTAACTCATTGCGAACTCGCGCAGGAAAGTCGGCCTTCTCCAGCTTGGCTATGTATTGCTCAGTCAATTGCTCATAGGAGCGCGCAAGCTCAGGGTCTGCGCCAACCAAGGGCAGATCCAGTAGCTCAGAATCAAAGGTTATTGACGTCTCAGCCGCATCAAAAATCACCTCGCATCCAAAAAATATCTCGTAACGGGGCGCTTCGTCGGAGGGATAGGGGCGCGCCAGCGACACTGTTCGCGGCCGAAATCGGTTCTGACTGGCAATGCGCAAAATTGTCACGAAAATAGCAGCGATTCCATCCTCACGAATCGGCGGGAATGGCTCAGGGTTATGCGCCGTCCAAATTAGCGCGCAACCGTCGGCCTCTCTCACCAGCGACATCACATCATTGGTCGTCACTACCGAGTAGTAGCGCACCATTTTTTCGACATAGTCACCTAAAGTAGCGCTGCAGTAAGCAGCAACGCCGAGACTGTAAAAAGTCGTGGGATGAATGAATTTTGCAAGATGCAAGCCGAAAGTTTGGACCGAGGCTTGGGCCTCAATCGCTTTTAGCAATTCTCGAAAGGCACCATCCGCGATACGAGTATTGGGATCGAGCAACGGTCCCACCTCAATGCCCGCTTCAGCGAACAACGGCTCAGGCGCGACACCCAGATCCTCCAAGGCCTGCCAAATCACGACCCCCAGGGGACCGATGGTGGAGAATTTCTGCGCGATCATTACAAGGGACGCACGGCTCTTGTTCAGCACTCGATGATCTCATCATCCCCTTTTTAACCGGCGAATCAATCCCTTTAGTCATCTCCGTCTCCCGCGAAATGCACGGCGCTGCCAGCTTATTGATCGAAAGACCAGCTAATTGCACGCATGGACAGGTGCCGCTTGGAGTAGGCCCTGATACGCTTTGGCTACGTGGGCTACTTGTAGCAACCAGAGACGCGGCGAGCAGAAAACATGAAGACAGTGCTGCAACATCAGTCGGACTTTGAGAGCCGCATAGGTCGGACGCTGTTTGAATCACAACCCCTGTTATTAGACAAAGGTCGAATACAAGCCTACTGCAAAAGCCTCGACCAACTCGACTGGTTTCATTTCGACCAGGAGCAATGCCAGGCTGCGGGCTTCAGTGACATTATCGCCCCGGGTTCGATGACCTTTGCCTTGGTGCACGCCATTTTTTTTCAAAACATTGAACTGAAGAATCTCACAGCGCTTTTCGTGGGCAGCGATCGCTTTCGCGTAATCCGTCCCATCGCGGCAAACGATTCGGTCACGCTGGGAATGACGATTGCTGCCGTCGAAGATAGAGACGAGGGCTTCCGCGTGACCTATCAATTTGACTGGCGCGGTGCAGCCGAGGGAGATCCCGTATCCAATGGGACTTTTCTTGTTCGTTATTGGCCCAATTAGTCAGCACGGGCGAAAACTTTGGGCGACTTTCAAGCCAGGTTCGTTGATTCACCCAGCAAGCAAATCGCGTAATGCCCACAGTTGATCGCCACTTCAATATTGCCGAGCTGAGAAAAGCGGCTCAGAAAAAACTTCCCGCACCTAATGGCGGTGCCTCCATAACTATCTGGTGAGCGTACTCATGACCTCTGTGCCTGCTGTGAAAGAGTTCAGATTGATCGTGTCACCACGGTGTAAAGGTAGTAGCCATTTGGTAGCGCAGATGGATATCTAATTTGCGGCAATACAATTCGCTTTCAGAAGCGTTGGCTGTATTTCTTTTGCGAATCGGTGCAAATCGTCCAAGTACTCAGGAAACGTCAGCATCACCGCGCTAACGCCGGCTCGGTGGGCTTCGATGAGTTGGTCTGCCACATCGGCAGCACTGCCGACCATATGCACACCGCCACCAGACGCCGCCAACATATCACTGGTAAAGGCGTCAAAAGAGCCGCTACCAGCAGTTAGGTCATGAAGCCAGTTTGCCGTGGCGACCTCATCCTTCTCAGAGATAATCGACGCAAGCCGGTCCTCGGCTTCGGCTCGGGATTCGCCCCAGATCAGGAACGGGAAGATCGCGGTTTTGACTGAACGTCCAAAACCTTCGGCCTTTAGCGCGATGTCATCAATGATTGAGCCCACCGCGTCGACTGAAGGAGTAGAGATAAAGGCCCAATCGCACAATCGCGCCGTCATATTTTTTGCGTCCTCCGACACGCCGGCATTGGCAATCATAGGCGGTACATCAGGTATAGGAGAGGACTCTCCTCCACTGACTGAGTACCAGTCGCATTCGTAGTCAAATGGCTGAGCTTCCGCAGACCACAGTTTTTGGAGAATTTCGACAAAACAACTGGTCCGCTCATATCGACGAGCGTGCTCTGCGAGAGAGATACCCATCATGCCGAACTCTCTCTCGCTCCAACCGCTCACGACATTCAGCCCTCATCTGTTACCGCTCATATGTGAGAGGGTTGCCCCCATCTTGGCAACGACAAAGGGGTGAAAGAGCGGGATATGAACAGTGGAGAACACATTAATGGAGCTGGTGGCTCGCAAGAGTGCAGCTGCCCAGGTCGTGGTCTCCAGCGACGTACCCAGAAAATTGGTCTCTCCACCAAAACCTCGCCAACGCGAGACCGGGAACAAATATTCGAAGCCATAACCTTCTGCAGCTAGTGCAAGGGACTCGTTATGCTCGTATGTCCATTGATCTCTAACGACGCGATGGGTCGAGATCGAGGGCATGTTAGAACAATTGGGCATGAATAAACCCAGAGCGAGCTTCTGGCGCAGTTCAGTCGGCATCATTCATGCCCGCAGAGTGACTCGCAGGTCCTCGTATCCGCGAAACAAAAAGGCCCCCCTGAGTCGCGCTGATTCGGTATCGACAGAGAAGTTGGGATAGCCCGAAAACAACTCTTCCAGGAATATCTTGCCCTCCAAACGAGCGAGCGCCGCCCCAACACAGTAGTGGATGCCGCCTCCGAACGTGAGCGGCTTTTGTGATCTGGGGCTGATGTCGAAAGACTCCGGATTGTCGAAGTGGCGCTCGTCTCGATTAGCGGCTGCTACGATGGTTAAAACACGCTCTCCCACTTCAATCTTTTGCCCAGCCACCTCTCTCGGTTCAAGAGCCGTGCGATACGTCGCCTGCAGGGATGATTCAAATCGGAGAATCTCTTCGACCGCTGAATCTACCAAATTCATATTGTGCTGCAACTTAAGTCGCTGCTCTGGGTTGTCACCAAGACAAAATAGTCCGTTTCCGATCATGTGGGCTGTAGTTTCAAACCCGGCGCCGAATAGTCCAATGACAGAGGTACTCAGTTCTTCTTGTGTTAAAGCATCCTCACCATCGCCAGCGCTGACCATTGCGGTAGTGAGATCGTCTCGGGGATGCTTTTTTCTCCTCTGAAAGAGCTCGTCGAAAAAATCGGTCAAGAACTCCATCTGACGATTCGCCAGGGCTAATTCATCGGGCTCAAGCGCCCGTGTTTCAAAAACGGGGAAAGTATCTGCCACTGCCTGATTGAGCTCGGCCAGAAGCTCCCAGGAAAACTCCCCTTCCTCCATGCCCAGCATGTCGCACATCACTAGCGTAGGAAACAAGTATGCGAAGTCGGTGATGAAGTTCGCGTCCTCGCGCTCAGCAAACTTCTGTAACTGTTGCTGTGCGAGGCGCCTTATCCGTGGCGCCATTTCCTTAATCCGCTTGAGCGACAGCGCGCTCGCTACGAGGTCTCTCACTCTGGTGTGTTGCGGCGGATCCTGCATTACGAAAACCCGAGAGAGCCAAGCGTAGGCAGGCTGTGCTAAGACATCGAAGGAGTCGTCGTAGAAAAGCTGAATATTTTTGACGAAATCGCCCTGCCCAAAGGACTTATCGATGAGGATCGATCGACAGTCATCGTAACGAGTAGCAACCCAGAAGCCGAGGTCAGACCGGTGAATGGGGTCTGTTTCACGCATCTCTCGGAATATAGGGTATGGATCCCGAAGCATATCGGGATCCATTGGGTTGAAATTAAAAATAGTCACTACTCAAGTTCCGCGCCGCAGGTTCAGCGCTAGAACTGATAGGTAACGGTCGCTCCGTAAGTGCGCGGGGGGAGAACTGCGCCTACCCGAAGCGAGTCATATAGTGGCGCAGTGATGCATCGAGCTTTGTTACGGGCATGCTGTTTTCCGTTGACGGTGGCTGGACGGCGATTTAACGACAAGCGGAATTGTTATTACCGACCAACACTATCGCCAATTTTTTGAAAACGTAGGCAACACCGCGTGAATTCGGGCGTTTCCATAGTGCCACTATGGCTGCTCCACCCTGAGTGTGAGCAAGCCGGCAATGATCATGCTGATACCGCCCACAAAAAGAGCAAAGACAGGCTCCCCATCGAAAAACTGCCCCACGATAATGCCGAGAATGCTGGCTGCCAGTATCTGTGGCAGCACAATGAAAAAGTTAAAGATCCCCATAAAGAGCCCCATTTTCTGATATGGGATAACGGTCGAAAGCAGCGCGTAAGGCAACGACAGTATTGACGCCCAGGCCATGCCCACACCAATCATGCTGATTAGCAGGAAAGAGGGATCGGTGATGAGCACAAACGATATAAATCCAAGACCACCACAGAACAGATTCACCATGTGAGACGCCTTGAGACCCATTCTGCGCACCATGACGGGTATAGCGATGGCGAAAATCATGGCGACCACGTTGTAGGTAGAGAAAAGTAGGCCAACCCAATCGGCGCCCTGATTGTAGGCCCCACTCGTTGGGTCACTTGTATTGAAGTGAAAAGAGGTGACAGCCGCTGTCGTGGATGTCCACATCACAAAGAGCGGAAACCAGCTGAAAAATTGCACCACTGCCAGCTGCCGCATTGGATCAGGCATATTGAACAAGTCGGTCATCACGGTCACAAAACCATTGTGTGATTTGCCGCTTCGCATCAAATGGAAAGCGAGAAGCTGACATATTCCAAAGGCTGCGATACCGAAGCTAAGGATGTACAGATTGCGGTCCAAGACACTGGCAAAAGAATCGATAATCAGAGTTGCGATAACACCAAGCACCAGGCAAATCAGCCCCCCCTTTAAAAAGGTATTGACTGTGTCTGCGGAGCCGCCTGATTCTGCGGATAAGTTCAGACTATCAGCAAAAAAACCGGCCATTTCCTCAGGTGAATATTCTTTTGTTCGAAATACTGTCCAGGAAACGGCCGCTAAGAAAATAACGCCCCCAGCATAAAACGAGAGCTTCACCGACTCTGGAATGGCACCCGCATCTGCTGTATTGGAGACATCAAACCAATTTGTCATCATCCACGGGAGCGCGGACGCCACCACAGCGCCTATCCCGATGAAAAAAGACTGCATTGCATAGCCAAAGCCTCGTTGCTCTGGTGGCAGGACATCGCCTACGAGCGCGCGAAAAGGCTCCATTGAGACGTTAATCGATGCATCAAGTATCCAAAGTGTCCCCGCCGCGATCCACAGAGTCGGAGAGTTAGGCATCAGAAAGAGTGCCGCTGTCGAGATAAGCGCACCGTAAAAAAAATAGGGTCTGCGTCGACCCAAATGACCCCAAGTACGATCGCTGAAGTAACCGACGATGGGCTGAACCAGTAGGCCCGTGATCGGGGCTGCGACCCACAACATAGTCATGTTGTTGTAGTCGGCGCCCAGTGTTTGAAATATGCGGCTGACATTGGCGTTTTGCAGGGCGAACCCGAACTGTATGCCCATGAAACCAAAACACATATTCCATATTTGCCAAAAGCTGAGTGAGGGCTGCCTACTCATCATCCATCATCACTTTAGTTATCGTATTGTCTGTCATGGTGGTGTTTTACTGCCGCGGCATTGCCTCGTAGCTCATCCAATCGATATCCATAAAATCGCCACTGTCGACTCCGTTGCTGGAGGCATAGAAACCAAGATGGGACCCCGTGTAGTAGTGACTTAGCAATAATTGCGAGGGTAAATTCTGCAATAGTGACCACTCATTGTTCTCGCTCATCCGATAGTAGATTTCGTATCGCCCCTGATGCGAGGTCCATCTCCATTCGATGCTGCCTGAATAATTTTCCAACGCTTTCGACGCGATCAACTCCGGCGCACCACGATTCGCCAGCGTAACCGCAAGCTTATAGCCGTCAGAGGTCAGTTTGACTGTCGCATTTAGGTAGTGATCGTCTTTTTGGAACAACGTAACGCCAGCCTCCACGCCAACCGTGTCAGTCAAGAACTCAACGCGTGAACTAAACAGAAAATCCGTCTCGGTCTGTTTGACACCCACCTGAGCGACGCGCTCTCGCGGTCTTGGCGAGGAATCCTGAGCAAACAATCTTAGAAAGCCGGGTCGGGCTCTGAGACTGTACGCGCCTTCAGAAGGGACTCGACGGAATGTCCAGGCAAGCCCCAGCGTCTCTGGATCGAATGGGTCGAAAAATATTGATGTCGACTTTTGGCCCTTGTCGGAAAAAGGTAAGCGCATGTGACGCTCGACACGGCCTGTGTCAGGCGCCGCAACGGGCCAGAGGTATTGCTTGTCTTTCCACACATAGGGCTCACGCTCCCACTCAACGGGCACGAGATGTGTTTCTCGCCCCATATTCGTGCGCCTTTGCTCGTCGTTCCGGATACCGAGCGCCACCATGTACCATCGGCCATCAGCTAACTCGACAAGGTCGGCGTGGCCTGTGCTATTGACCCAATTGTCGTAGCTCAGGTGACGCGAGGTAAGAATCGGATTGCGCTCGTTACCCTCATAAGGGCCTGTCAACGAGTCGCTGACGGCGATGGTTACCGCGTGATTGAACGAAGTACCGCCCTCTGCAACCAACAGGTAATAACGGTTGTCGTATTTGTAGAGATGCGGTCCTTCCGCCCAGATCGCCTGCTTGAGCGCCCCTCGCCAGAGAAAATAACGGTCACCGACCAGTTGCCATAATTCTGTATCGAGACGTTGCAACCATATCTCGCCTTCGCCGGGATAGGTCGCGTCGGCGGGTGCGTGATTACCGAGATACCATACGCTGCCGTCATCATCAAAAAATAAATCTGGGTCTATCCCGGGCGCACCTTCGATCACATGGGGCAAGGACCAAGGTCCACGGGGGTCGTCGGCGGTTATCACAAAATTGACCATGCGGGTCTCTGCACCCTGCTCTTTCGGCGTGTATACATTCGTTGTAATCAGGTAGTACTTGCCGTCGATACAACGCAGTGATGGAGCGTGAATACCGCCGTCGGACTGCACATCGACAAGATTGACTGACCCCGATACTTGTTCCGATCGGTGAAGCCCGTGCCCAATAAGCTCCCAGTTCACAAGATCAGTCGAATGATGAAGCGGAAGGCCCGGAAAATACTCAAACGACGAGTTCGCGATATAAAAATCGTCGTCGACACGGCAAATGCTGGGGTCGGGATATCCTCCGGGAAGGATAGGGTTGGTGTAGGTGCCGTAATCAGCGGCAGCTGGTAGTACAAGAGTCGCTAAACACGTGACAGACGCTTTAAAACAACTCATCCAGTTCCTGTGAAACGACATGCATGACTACCTCAATAGAGATCAACTGAGAACGGCTACTCTCGCCTCAATTTAGTTCATAAATCTGCGCGCTCTTGGCGGGAATCAAGATATGGTCGGCGAGTTTATGCTGCGCTCCGGTGAGCGCATTTTTTGCCAGCGTCGCGCCACCTAGGCCCTGCAGATACTGCTGTGGGTCAAAATGCGCTTCGCTCTTGTCGTTGTTCATGACAACCATGACACGCTGCGCCTCGTTAAATCGGAAGTATACGTAGAGGCCATCGCGAGGCGCAAAATGCATCAACTGCCCTGTATGAATTGCCGAGGCAGAGCGTCGCCATTCAAACAGGCTCGAAACAAAGTCTTGAGCTTCTAAGGCAACGCCCTCGAGTCCTTGGCCAGTGAAAGCATTAATGGTGTCGCCCTCCCAGCCACCCGGAAAATCAGCGCGCAACCGACCGTGATCACCGTCCGCACCTGCATTCATCGCAATCTCAGTGCCGTAGAGAAATTGTGGAATGCCTCGCGTGGTGGCCAAAAATGCCATCGCCATTTTGTATCGATCTAGCTGCTCTCCCACTCCCGGGTAAAGGCGCGCCATATCGTGGTTATCAGCGATGAGCATTAAACCCATAGGATCCGGGTACAAAAAATCGTCTGCCAAGGTTTGGTATAGCTTGGTCAAGCCACTATCCCAGTTCTCATCGTGATTTACCGCATCGCGGATCGCTTGCTGCATTGGAAAGTCCATCATTTGTGGCGCGCCGGAATCATAGCCATCCGCATTGACTTTGCCTTTTTGCCAATACGACACAGTCGCCACATTTGAGGTCCACTCCTCCCCTACAATGCTAAAGTTCGGGAACTCACCCAGCACGCGAGTAGTGAAGCTCGAGAGAAATTCTCTTTCGTTGTATGGCCACGTATCGACACGGACACCAGATAGGTCCGCGGTTTCAATCCACCAAATAATGTTCTGGATCAGATAGTTGGAGAGCAACTGGTTGCTCTGATTAAGATCTGGCATTGTCGGAACAAACCATCCCCGAATCATTTGTTCTTTATCGAAATCTGAGGCGTAAGGGTCTTGATGGGACTCCCGACGATGGTTGGTGGGTGAAAACTCGCCGCCTTGATTAATCCAGTCCCTAGTGGGCAAATCCTTCATCCACGGATGCTCTGAACCAATATGGTTGGGCACAAAGTCATAAATCAACCCAATGCCGTTTTTTCGAGCCACCTCACTCAGCCTGACATAGTCCTCATTGCTACCCAAACGCGCATCTACCCGATAGAGATCAGTAATCGCATAGCCGTGATACGAGCTCTCCGGTTGGTTATTCTCAAGCACAGGCGTCATCCACAGCTGCGTCATCCCGAGCGACGTCAAGTAGTCAACATGCGCAATAATGCCCGCGAGATCCCCGCCATGACGCCCGTAAGGGTCTTCTCTATCGAGGCCTTCGTATAACTGCTCTACCTCATCGTTACTAGGATCACCGTTGGCGAAACGATCAGGCATAACAAGATAAACCGCATCTTTTGCAGCGAAGCCTCGCCGATCGGCAGAGCCCTCTCGACGGCGCTTGAGTAGATAGTTAATGGTGTCTCGCTCACCATCGCTAGAAATGAACTCAAGTTTGGCAGTTTGCGGATTAGCGCTCTCATTGATCTCAAGCGTCACGAACAGATAATTTGCGCTATCGCCGCTGACTACCTCTGTGACGATTACATCCGGTGATTGGCTCGTGACATTACTGCCCCCAATACCACGCCCGTAGAGCATCAGCTGAACTGCATTTTCCTCCATGCCAACCCACCAGTTGGGCGGGTCGATACGGTCCACCCCAGCCAACGCGGGGCTGCGAATAACAATAAAAATGGACAGAAAACAGACAATACGTGCAGTCATGGATGAGCCCCAGGAATAAAAAGGGTTGAGAGACAACCCTCTCAGTGCCTTAGAATTATTGTTTGATCACGCTGATGGCAAAACCCCCGCCTTTTGCCATCGCAAGATTGAGCGTGCTACTGGCATTGACGCTTATGCTTTCGATCACTGCATCATAGGGATTAGTCTCCCAGTCCGCTTGTTCCCCGTCACGATATACCGTGGCAGCGAAGTCACCCTCACCCAGGAAGGAAAAGTCCAGTGAGACGGACCGTGCATCCTCGTTCGTAATACCGCCAATGAACCAATTTTCGGAATCGCGCTCTTGACGCGCATAGACCACATACTCACCAATTTCTCCCTCAAGAGGCAATGACTCCTCCCAGTCTGCGGGCACATCTTTAATGAACTGGAATAACTCTGGCTTCGCGGCATAGTTGCGTGGAAGATCGGCAGCCATCTGCAAGGGACTGTAAAGTACGACCATTAATGCCAACTGCTTGGTGATTGTTGTTCGAATACGCTCGTTTGCATCGATCCCTTTGAAGGTGACGTCAAATACCCCGGGCGTGAAGTCCAGGGGACCACCCATCATTCGCGTGAAGGGTAGTATGGTGGTGTGCGCAGGCTGATTACCCTCAGACCACGCGTTGTACTCTTGGCCCCGCACACCCTCTCTCGTCATAAAATTTGGATAGGTGCGGCGTAAACCGGTGGGCTTGATCGGCTCGTGCATGTTGATGCCGATTTTGTATTTCGCCGCCAGATCAATCGATTTCTGGTAATGGTTGACCATGAATTGGCCGTGGTTCCACTCATAAACTAAAAAGTCTCTGTGATCTTCGTTGTGAATATCGTGTCGAGGGTAGCCATTTGAAAAGCCCACATAGCCAGTTTTCAAATGACTGATACCAAGTTTTTGGTAGAGCGCATAGGCCTCCTCCATTTGCTCCTCATAGTTCTTGATACCGCCTGAGGTCTCGTTGTGGAGGACTAGATCAACGTTCTTCTCCTGCGCGTAGGCGGCCACTTCCTCCAAGTCAAAGAATGGCTGCGCTTCCGTGAAGCTGAATAGGTCAGCGTTGGCAATCCAATTTCCATCCCAGCCGATATTCCAGCCTTCGACAAGGAACCCATCGAGACCATTCTCCGAAATGAAATCGATATAGCGCTTAGCCTCCGATGTGGTGGCGCCCAACTTTTCGCCAGTGGCCCAGCTGTTCTCACCGAGGTGCATACCCCACCAAATACCCATGTAAACACCAGGTTTCACCCATGAAACATCACCCAACTTGTTGGGCTCATTAAGGTTCAGGATCATATTCGAGGCGAGGAGTTCAGGTGCTGAGTCGGTCACTTGAATCGTACGCCAAGGTGTTACAAAAGCGCCCGTTTGGCGAACGCGCACACCGTCGTAGCCTGCAACCAGTTCACCGTTGAGTACGCTACTGTTGGTGCCTCGAAGAACCATGCTCGAATAGTCGATTAGCGAGGCTTCGTGCAGCGTCACGTAACGGTCAGTGCTGTCTAGGATTGTCAGTGGTGTATGCGCAGTTTTGACATCAGTTACTTTCGTTTTGAAATATTCATACTCGTAACGGTCTTTGTTGTAAGCAGGATTCCAAAACGTTTTATCACTCGGATTCGCGATATTGAACTGCGTCAACTCATCGGTAATGAGCAACTCACCAGCATGGAAATCCGTTGGAAATTCAAATCGAAACCCTGCCCCGTCATCAAACATACGGACCCGCAGCGTAATCGTGCGATCTCCATCGCTGAGCACAAATGATTGCTCGTTATGATGATCGCGAACAAAGCGTCGCTCACCCCAGGGCAACTCCCAAGTCGTATCGGTCGTCGCGGTTTCTCCGGCTGAAACCGATAGCCCCTCGGTGAAACTGGGCGCATTTGCAAATGCAAAACCCATTCGACTACTGCTGATCACGGCAGTGTCGCCATCGTCGACGGCAAAGTAGACACGTCCCAGCTCATCGGTTGTTAATTTAAAGGACAACCCACCATCGGGCGCTGTGACCGAATAGCTGGTCGGCTCCTGCGAACATCCCGTCACGGCAAAAATGATAATGGTGAGCGAAGCGATGAGAGAAGCAAAACGCATTTGTAAGAGCCCCAGAGTAAATTTTAGTCACTATACCGACAGCGCCGGTTTGAGACTGAGCGATGTCAATTTTCTGGATATTTTCGATTTATTTTGCACTGTTCACCGCCTCGCCGATGCTCAAATATCGTTCCAGCACGCTGAACTTGGGCTACATGTCAGTAAAGCTGAAAAAGTCCGCTCTCGTCAGGAAGACTTCAGGAATTGATCGTGACTCGGCAACTTGTCCACCGCACTGTCCACCAGCGTCTTCAGATCCTTGAGTAAACCCTGAAGTTGCTCATTTGTGATGTTATGCGCCAATGGATGATAGTCATCGGGAATTAAGTTTTGCCCGATCATGACTTGCTGCCAGGCGATCTCATGGAACAGCTCATCGCCCTCCTTGAAAACTTTCCCTGAAGATTTAAACAACTCTATGCGGTGTCCCAGTGAATCAGGTATGGGCATGTTTCGGCAGTCGATCCAGAACTGACTGTCGGAACGCTGGTTGACCTTGTAATGGAGAATAATGAAGTCGCGGATATGCTCAAATTCAATCTGAGATTGTCGATTGAACTCATCAACCTCCGCTTGCTTGATACCCTTGTGCGGAAAATGTTGGATCAGACGACGAAGCCCGGCCTGAATCAAATGGATACTCGTTGACTCCAGAGGCTCAAGAAATCCACTAGCCAAACCGAGCGATATACAGTTTTTATTCCATTGCTTCTTCCTTCGCCCCGTTTGAAACGGGATGTTCCGGGGTTCAGCGAGTGGCTCACCCTCCAAATGACTGAGCAGCACTTCGCGGGCCTCATCATCTGATACGTACTGGCTACAGTAGACGTGGCCGTTACCCGTGCGATGCTGCAGGGGGATATTCCACTGCCACCCGGCCCTGTGGGCGATCGACCTCGTGTAGGGCCTAATCTCGTCCGTCAAAACTGTTGGCACCGCCATTGCCCTATCGCAGGGCAACCAGTGCCCCCATTCTTCGTAACCCGTCTCCAGCGCCTGCTCAATCAAAAGCCCTCTGAAGCCGGAACAGTCCAAGAAAAGATCGCCCTCAACGACTTCACCAGACTCAAGCACCACCGCCTCTATAAAACCTGTCTCCGCATTCTGTCTGACCTGATTAATGATGCCTTCGACACGATCCACACCCCGCATCTCGCAAAATCCCCTAAGGTATTTGGCGTAGAGCCCGGCATCGAAATGGTAGGCATAGCTCAAGCCCGGGAGTTCAGTGCCCGGCAGCTGGGACAATTTGGCGAACTTGTTTCTTTTCGCCGTCTGGTAATTGAGAGAAAAATCCCAGAAGTTAGAGCTAATGCCCTCTTGCTGGCTCCGTAACCAGTAGTTGTGGAAACTGCAAAAGGCAAAGTCTTTACCCACATTGCCAAAAGCGTGCATGTAGCTGTCGCCGACTTGCCCCCAGTTTTCGAATTGAATGCCTAGCTTAATGCTGCCCTGGGTAGCTTTGAGAAAATCACTTTCCTCTATACCCAGCGCATTGTTGAAGTTAATAATCGGCGGGATCGTTGCCTCGCCGACTCCAACGATCCCGATGTCATCGGATTCAACTAAAGTTACGGAGATGACGTTACCGAGAGTTCTTACAAGAAGCGCTGCGGCGTTCCAGCCCGCCGTTCCACCGCCCACCACAACAACTCGGTTAATAACTTCAGATTTCATCACTCATCCTGAAAAAAAACCCCCGCCGTCTTCACGGCAGGGGCTCTATCGCCACCCTGTCTACTCAGAAGCTGTAGCTGAAGCCAATTCGATAGTTTTCCCCATACTCCTGGTAATCACGAACTTGATCGCCCTGAAGCGACGTGAATGGTTCATCCGACAAGTTCATGCCCTGTGCGTAGATCCGGAGGCCCGACAAACTCGAAAAGCGAGAGGCAGCAAAATCGTAGGACAACTGCGCGTCCACCAGCGTCTCTCCCAGTATATCGTATTGGCTAACGCTGAAACCCAGACCATACAGGTCACCTTTGAAGTCATCGCGCTTGCGCACACTGAGACGCGCCTCAAAACCACCATTTTCGTAGTAGACGGTAGCCTGCTGAATGCTCTCTGAGAGCCCTGGCAAGACGTAATCGGCGCCACCGGGAGCACTAATATCCGAATCGACGCCGGTGTGGCTCAGAAATACACCCCACCCGTCCAGAACATCGTGAATAACACTCAAAGGCATGGCCAGGGAGATTTCATACCCGTCGATGGTGCCGTCACCATAGTTAATTTTGCCATTGACCGTCGCTGTCGTACTCCCATCGGGCGTTACTTGACCTGTCGCTGCCAGAAAGTCTGAAACGTCGATCTCACCCGTACCGTCAAAAATCCACTCATCGAGCTCTTTACGGAAAAGGGCAACAGCAAGGTAGCCCGCATCAGCAAAGTAATATTCGTAGGTCAGATCAATGCCCAGCGCTTCTCTCGGCTCAAGGGTGGTGTTACCGCCGCCCGCACTAATGTAGTTACCATATTGGTCTGGCACCAAATTGATCCCAATGCCGAACGAGGCATTCATCTCATCCATACGCGGGCGCGACATGGTTTGAGCAATACCGAAACGGATTATCTGCTCTTCAGTCAGAGCCATTCGCAAATTAAGGCTGCCCAAAACATTGTTATAGTCATGACTCACTGTTTGGCGAATCAGGTCGCTACCTGAGCGAGCGAAGGCGTTTGAAGACTGGTCTGTTTCTATGTAACGCATACCCACATTACCCGACAGCTCCTTCCCGAAGATTTCGGTCTCGAGGTTTGCCATGGCAAAAATTGTGGTCACCTCTTCAGTCACACTCCACTGATTGGTCGCGTAACTCGATTCTTCTAGGGTTTTGTCATAAAAGCCGTCTCGAATCATGGAGAGAGAGTCGTAGGCGATCATGTCACCCATGCCAATGAAGTCCAGACTGACGCTGCCAAGGTAGTACTGATCGGGAATTTGGAGCATCTCAGGAAACGCGTTGAGCGTGAGGAAATAGTTTTCCGCGGTTTTTTCTTTAGTGCGGTCACGATAGGAGATGCCATACTGAATACTGCTTACCGGACCTATATCGAGCTGCTGTTTCGCCGCCAATTTCAGCGCGGTGAGCTCATCATCAATGTTGGGCGCATTCAGGAACCCGTCCTGCGCCGTGTTCTCAAACTCAGTGCCGGTGGCGCCAAACTTGTCGTTCAAGGTTGACTGCCAGCCCCAAGTCAATGGTCCGCCTAACTGGATCAGATTGGCGTCTGAGTAATCGAGGCCGTGAGTAAACACTGCTCCGGCACCACCGCCATTGAGTTGGTAACCAATCGTATCTGGCTCACCCCGAGAGTCACCGCGGCCCGTTCCCGCATAACTCTCGAATGAAAAAATTTCCCGCTCCACTTCAGAGCGGCTCAGGTCCATTTCAATTTGAAAGCTATCGCTTAAATCAAACACGAGATTGAAACCCATCTGGGTCAACTCGGCCTCTCGCTGTTCAAAGTCGTTGCGCACGACAACGCGCTGCCCTTCCGTAGTACCACTCGTGACGACGCCGTTCTCCACGGAGTTAACGGTTCTGGGCCAGCCCTGACCCCAGGCGAAGGGTATTTCAATACCGCGAAGCGTCTTTTGGTCATCGAAATCGACGTACAGCACATCTGCCGTCATGCTCAAACGATCATTGGGCTCCACCTGCACGACAAGCATGGTCGAATCACGCTCGAGCGTAGATGAGCGCACAAACGGTTTCGCGCCACCCAGCATTGCGCCCGGGCATTCTTGCTGGCCGCACCACCATTCGTTGGGGTAGCCCCAAGAGTTCCAGCGGTTCTCCTGATTGGGTGAATCTAGTCGTGCATGAGCAAACGCCACGCCAACGGTGTCATCTGCGAACTGGTGAATAAATGATACGGTTGCATTCACGCCCGTATCATCGGAGTCGGGGTTGAGTTGCCCAAGATCGTTGTACTCGTACTCTGCGCGGACTTGAATACGTGATTCCGACTCAAGAGGCTTGACCGTGCGCATGTCGATAACACCGGCAATGCCCTCAGCCTCCAGCGTTGCATTAGGGGTCTTGTAGACATTCACTTCCGCCATGATTTCAGACGGATAAAGATCGAACTCAACACCACGGTTGTCAGAGATCGATACCTGCTCGCGACCGTTGAATGTGGTTGCACTCTCATTCTCGCCAAAACCACGGATACTGATTCGACTTGCGCGACCATCAAGCCGTTGCGCAGCAAGACCGGGAAGCCTCGAAAGTGACTCAGCAATGGACGAATCGGGTAACTTGCCTATGTCCTCCGCAGAAATGGACTCAATAACAGAGGCGTTAAAGCGCTTATTTTCTATCGAATCAATCAAGCTCTTCCGATAACCGGTTACCACAACCTCTTCCAAAACATCCGCTTCATCCTGCCCAATCGCAGGCAACGCAAGGGTCACACCGTTGGTAGCGAGCGCCAGAGATACGGCCGCGGCCAAACGAGTGCGGTTGAAAATCGGTTTTTGCATTTTTGGCTCCCCCAATAGGTGTGTATTTGGATCTCAACTATTATTTTTTGACCCAGACCGAGCCTAGCCCCCCGCTACTTCTGGCATCAAGAGTCGAGTCGGAGATAGGTTAAAAAAATGGAGGTTCCCGCTCGTTTCTGCAATGTGCCTCGGTTGAAGTGGATCGCAAAACAGCCAAGCGGTAGCAAAACTTCAGCAAATTACTCTACGACAATTGGAGCTGTTGCAAGGCTCTCGCTTATGCTGGATGCAAGCCTTTGGCGAGGGTCTGGCGCGAGCCGCGGCAACTCATACTAGGGCCATCATTCATGCCAGATAAACCACTACGCGGTAGCGAACTTTCGATACTCCCGGGGCGGTACGCTTTTGAGTTTGGTGAACGCTCTATTGAAATTACTGTAGCTGTCGAAACCGACCCGATCACCGATCAAAGACACCCCCAAGCTCGACGTTTCGAGCAAGTGGCACGCCAACTCTACCCTTCGGGCGGTCATGTAAGAAACAAAGCTGGTCTTGAACACCTGCTTAAACCATCGACAAAAAGCCGGTGTCGACAAGTTACATAGCTCGGCCATCTCATCGACCGAGATCGAGCGATGTTGATTTTGGCTGATAAACGAGATCACAGCATTCAATCTCTTGCTGCTTCGATCATCCATTGCATCAGGGGAGAAATCGATGCTGGAGAGCACCTCGTAACTCGCGTTGCTCTCGCTCAGGTGGGCTAAGATGGAAAGCACCCCGGCAGCTCGATTTGCAGGCGATTCCTTCTCCAGCCTGCTCAAGCGCTCTCTCACCTCTTCGGGAACACGCTTAAAAGCGATGCCATATCGCGCCTCATCAATCAGACGACGGATAGGTGCAAACTCAGCAATGCCGCTCAATACCTGTGGGTTAAAGTGAATCAAGATGTTGTTGGTGCGGTCGTTGTCATCCGCATAATTGAAGTCGTGAGGCAAGAACGAGCCCGCGATAACCAACTCGCCGGGTGAGTAGCGACCGGCGTAATCCCCGACAATGCACTTCCCCGCGCCTGTCACCGAATAAAAGATTTCAATCTCTTGATGGAAATGCCAGTAGGAATAATTCCCCATTTCTGTCATCGACCTGACACTGATCGACTGCTGCTTGTTCTGCTCTGCCAGATACTCGTAGAACGGCAACATATACGCCCCCAGATTTTTTACTGTTTTTTTATTCTTGCCCGTGCAGGAGATTAAGGGAGTTTGATGTCAAATTTCTAGAGATATACGGCGCTTTTTTCGTGGTTCCAACCGCATTGGCGACATACCATACGTTTCGGCTGAAGCCTGAGTCACGAGCTATACCTGCCGGCGCTTCGTATTGAGCATGGCGGCGACTCTGGCGCTACACGACATTGACCTGTTTAGGCACGGAGCCTTGTTAAGTGGTAAAAACACAAGCGTTCGAGTGGTGGCGAGGGGCGTCGCTCTACCAGATCTATCCCCGCAGCTTTCTGGATACAACTGGCAACGGAATTGGCGACCTACCGGGCATAACCGATAGACTAGGTTATGTTGCCAGCCTTGGCGTCGATGGCATTTGGATCTCTCCTTTTTTCCCCTCACCGATGCATGACTTTGGCTACGACGTCGCAGATTTTTGTGACGTTGACAAAATATTTGGGAGTTTGGCCGACTTTGACCATCTTATCGCCACAGCGCACGAGTTGGGCTTAAAGGTTGTTATCGACCAAGTCTATTCGCACTCCTCATCAGAGCACCCATGGTTCACCGAGAGCCGCAGCTCGAAAGAAAATCCAAAATCTGATTGGTACGTTTGGGCAGATGCAAGGCCGGATGGCACTCCCCCCAATAATTGGCTATCTATTTTTGGCGGCCCGGCGTGGACGTGGGACGCCCGCCGCCAGCAATACTATCTCCACAATTTTCTCAGCACACAGCCGGATCTCAATCTTCATCACCCGGACGTTCAGGAAAACTTATTGTCTGTTGCGCGCTTTTGGCTCGACAGAGGCGTAGACGGATTCAGACTCGACGCTATCAACTTTGGCATGCATAACACCTCGCTCGCTGATAACCCGGTCGCGGACACAGAAGTGTGGTGTGGCCTCAGGCCCGTCGACATGCAAAAGGCACTAAACAACTCAAACCAGCCTGAACTGCTCACGTTTATCGAGCGCCTGCGAAATTTAATGGATCAATATGACTCCAGATTCACTGTCGCGGAGGTTGGCGGAAAACAATCCGGCGACATCAGGAAACAATATACCAACGGATCTGGCAGGCTGAACTCGGCTTATGGATTCGAGTTCCTGTACCTGTCAGAGCTAAGCTCACAGGCCGTTGCCGACATATTGCAAGCTTGGTCAAATCAATCCGGTAACAGCTGGCCTTCCTGGGCCTTCTCTAATCATGATGTCGTGCGAGCTCACAGCCGATGGCTGCAGGAGCTATCCCCGAAACATCGCGCCAGCCTGATTACTCTGTTTCTCATCTCCCTGCGGGGAAATATTTTTCTTTATCAGGGAGAAGAACTCGGCCTTCCGCAAGCAGATCTCTCTCTTGACGATGTGAAAGATCCAGAAGCACTTCGAAACTGGCCGCATACCTTGGGAAGAGACGGCGCTCGGACGCCGATGCCATGGCATAGCACAGAGGAAAATGCAGGTTTTTCCTCAGCACGCCCCTGGCTACCTATTTCTGACGACCACCTGAACCATGCGTCTGACTCTCCGTTGGGCGGCGAGATCCGTGATGTAGTGACCCAGCTGTTGTCTCTTCGGCGAGAAAGTCCATGTCTCAAATGGGGCGACCTCGTTGACATCAAGAGCGATGGCGAGACCGTGTCATATGCGAGGACGACCGGTGAGCAACGGCTCAATGTGTTCTTTAATTTTTCGGGGGATCCGGTGAGGCTGGGGTTGATCAACACTTCCTCTGTGCTCGCGATGGTCAGCGCCGACGGATTTTCTGCGGAATTCCCCGAGGAGCTTCCTCCTTGGTCGGGCATTTTGTATTACCCCGATATCGACAGCGTTTAAGTCGAGCCGTGATTTGGACTCGTTATGAGCATGGGGTAGGGACGATAAGTCATCGACCTCTGTTCTTTTTAGGCTTTCTTTGTAACGCATTATTGGTTGCCTGCGCGGCTAGTCTCTCGGCTACCGAGACGCTGGAATCTCAAATAGACGCCCTGCTGACTGAGGAGATACTTGTTCAGCGAACTTATCCCTTCATGACCGTCTACGTGGAAACAGCGGAGGGGGAGGTGCTCGCTTCCACAGGCAAAGCACATCCAGATTTTTTTTCTGACCTTAATGCACCGACAACCAATGACTGGATGCGCATTTGGTCGATGAGCAAGCTGGTCACCATCGTGCTAGCTCTTGATCTGGCAGAGGACGGTATTCTGGGGCTGTCCGATCACGTGATCGAGTACATCCCGGAATTCGCACAACTAAAAGTGGCTCGCCCCAAGGCTGGCGGTAGCATCGCACGACTATCCGCTCAAAGTTACGAGTCAAACGACTTGTCCGGCCTTGGCACTGGGGCTTGCGACTATACCTTGGAGTCGCCGACCCGACCGATGACCATCCGTGACCTGATGGTTCACACTGCGGGTTTTTATTACGCCGACCTGAACATTTCCTGCTTGGCTCACGCTCAAGCTGCGCTTGAACTCCCGCTGACTCAGTCCACCGACGAGTGGTTAGCCGGCATCTCAACGTTGCCACTGATTCAATCGCCGGGAGAAGACTACTACTACGGACTGAACACCACCGTCTTGGGTTTCGCGCTGGAGAGAGCCTCAGGCAAGAGCCTGCAGACGTTATTGGAAGAGCGCATCACCAAACCGTATGGCATATCGGGACTCAGTTTTTTGGTGCCTGATTCCGCCACCCTGCCCCCCCGGATTTCCGGCAAAGAGGGGCAACTGCGACTGGCGAGACCATTGGAACTGGATATTTTAGGAGGCCATCAGCCGCCCTACGGTAGTGACACATCGCTTTTTCTGGGCGGCGAGGGTTTGGTAGCCACTGCGCCCGGATTTGCAAAATTTCTGAGGGCAGTTTTTTTTAGTGAGGAAAGCGGCGTTATACCCCTTCTGGAAGCGGCATCGATCGAGGCGATGACTAGTCCGCAAATCAACGCTGATAGTGGCTGGGGCGCCATGGGCTACGCCTTATGGTTATCCAATGGCAGGAGGCCAGACGGCACCTACGGACGAGCAAATATATGGACGGGCGGCGGCTATGAAGGCACACGCTACTGGATTGACCCGGAGAAAAAGCGGGTGGGGGTGTTAATGACGCAGGTTTACATGCCGCCGGCTTCCAGTGTGAGCATTGAAGACAAGATTCGCGACACTTTGGACGCCGCCTATTAGCTCCGCAGCATCGAGCCAACCCCTACCCCATGAATTTCTGGAGTGCATAGGGGTGTATAAAGGGCGCGCAGAGCAGTAACACAACGCTTCCGCGACGCGACCCAAAAGTTGACTGAGGCTTAGTCAGCCGAATTTGGACAACGCCGCTAATCAGGGGTTTTCTGCAGGTAACACTGCTTTTTGACACAATCAGGGCTGAATCAAGGAGCCCGCCATGCCTGTACTCACTCTCGATCAGATTGAATCCCTTTGCTTCGATGCGCTGAAGCGTGCCGGTGCCAGCGACGAACAAGCGGCTATCGTTGCCGAGGAGATCATGGATGCCGAGGCCGAGGGCATTCGCAATGTCGGGCTCGGCTACCTGCACCTGTACCTAAAACATCTCCGCTGCGGCAAAGTGAACCCAGCTGCGGCGCCAAAAATTGTCAAGACTTCAGAATCGACCACCGTGGTCGATGCGGATTTTGGCTTTTGCCACCACGCCTACGTGATTGCCGAGGAACGACTCATCGAGACAACCCGCGCTCAGGGTGTAGGGCTCATGTCGATTCATCAGTCCTCATCGGCAGGCGTGCTCGGCTGGTTTGTGCGACGCCTCGCGCGTGAGGGTTTGGTGTCGCTGATGTTCGCCAATAGTTCCAAAGCCGTGGCGGCCCACGGTGGCAAGGTGCCCTTCTTTGGAACCAACCCCTTCGCCATGGGCGCGCCGCGCGCGGGTGATGAGCCGCTGGTAATCGATATGGCGACCGCTTCAACCGCACGGGTGAATCTGGTGCGCGCCGCCGCGGAGGGCCGCGAGATTGAGCCCGGCCATGCGATCGACCCCGACGGCAACCCCACCACGGACCCGGCGGCAGGACTCAAAGGCGCACAGCTCCCGGTGGGCGGGCCCAAAGGCTTTGGTCTGGGCTTAATGGTGGATGTGCTGGCCGGCGTGCTCACTGGCAGCAATTGCTCCTACGAGGCTTCGATGTTCGCGACCACCGAAGGCGGCCCCCCGAATGTCGGCCAAACCATCATCGCAATGGATCCGGCCTTTATCGGCGACGGATTTATTTTCCATCTGGAAACGATGTTCAGCGCGCTCACTGAAGGCAACACCGTGCGGATCCCCGGCGAGCGTCGCGGGGCTGAGCGTGCGAAGCATGAAGCAGAGGGCGTCGAAGTCCCAGAGAACCTGTTAGAGCAAATCGAGACGCTGGCGGCCGGCGGCTAGCGCTACGCTAGCCATTCGCCCATCGCATCTTCAATCGCCTCCCACAGGTATCGGGCGAGAGATTGGTCGACAAAAATTGAAAACACGGTTTGCCCGTCGTGATTCTGGTGGGCGGCGATAATCACGGATACCCGGGCAGCCTGCGTCTGGGCCACGCTACCCAACGGGAATGCAGCCTCTGAAAGATCCACGCCACAGAGCTTTGCCATGATCTCGGCCCGTGGTTCCCCTGCCAACTGCAGCCACGCATGGCTGTGCTGGCAACAAAGCGGCCAGGCGCCAGCCGCGACGGCATCGGATGCTGGTCGGGTTGGAGCGGCCTCGCTATTCGGCTGTAACAACCAGAACTCGCGATGACTCAGTGACATCACCCAGCCAGTCTGCCCGTTGGCCACTATTTGGTTCGGTGTATCCGGGAGAGTGCGTCCCTGACTCAATAACCACTCCCGAGCACCGACGCCCCGCACACCCTCTCGACGGGCGAGTGACAGATCACTCAGCCGCAATCCTCCGGGTCCTTCGAGCACCCCACAGCCTGCTAGCGGACTGCGAAAACTCACAGCTGCTGCCTCGCGTTGTCAGGGTCGAAAAACGGCAAGGCCTCCACACGCGCCTGCACCAGCACACCGCCCTCGGTACGTATCGCAATGCGATCTCCGGGGTGCGCATCATCGGGGTGTGCGTAGGCCAGGCCGATGATCTGATTCAGCGTGGGCGAGATCTCACAGGACGTGACGTTACCCACAATGTCGCCATCCTTAATCACCAGGTGCCCCTCCAAGGGCTTGGGCGCCGCAAGGTCCAGCGAAAACCCGACCAGCTGCCGGATGGGCGCGGAAGAGGCGAGAATATCCACCGAGCGGCGCCCCACAAAATCAGGTTTGCTGCGATTCATCGCCCACTCAAGTCCGACTTCACCCGGGTGGGTCATGCCATCGGTATCCTGCCCCACAATGAGGTGACCCTTTTCTAAACGCAGCAGACGCTGTGCCTCAACACCAAAGGGTTTGATGTGCCATGGCGCGCCGGCCTTCATGACTGCATCCCACAACGCGGCGGCAAACAAACT
>Ga0255778_10000388_pt1 | contig 40637 bp, 33 predicted proteins | sample 071ome_31_FD_179976 | JGI IMG/M metagenome (GOLD analysis project Ga0255778, IMG submission 179976) | Coastal salt marsh microbial communities from the Groves Creek Marsh, Skidaway Island, Georgia - 071405CT metaG (version 2) | ecosystem: Environmental > Aquatic > Marine > Intertidal zone >...
ATCTCAGATAAGCTACCGTCAAATGATTGAGTCATATCAATACACTGGCCACCAACCATGCCTTTAGGACCGCTAACCTGGTTTAAGACTTTAATTGCATCTATAACCCTGTCGTTGCCAAGTAGATCTGAAAATTGTGATATCGATAATAAAATTTCATAGGCTAAATCATGTATCGCATCACCCGTTATGACAGCAATACCGTCACTAAATGCTTTATGCAGAGATGGCTTTCCTCTTCTCGTATCATCATTATCAATACAGGGCAAATCATCATGTATTAAAGAATAGGTATGGATCAATTCAATTGAAGCTGCAACATGATCTAGAACTTTTTCATCAATATCATAAATTTCTCCAGCTGCGTACACTAATTGAGGTCTAATTCTTTTTCCGCCATTATTAAAAACATAGTTCATCGGCTGAAGGAGATCATTTGGGATATCTATCGTTGTATTTACTTTAGATAGGATAAAATCATTAATTCGAAGAATTTTTGATTTTTTCCAGTTCTCAAACTCTATTAATGCATCCATCGATAAATTATAAATGACGCAAACATATGTTTAGCAAAAAATATAAACAATACATAAAAAAACAGCAGCATATTTTAAATGCAATATCGAGAACTTATGCAGTACCAATTGGTCGGCTGCCAAATGATATAAAACTTATTGTTTCAAATGCATATATATTATTTAGGATTGCAGACAGCATTGAGGATTCCCCACATCTATCTTTAGATCAGAAAAAAAAATTATTTTATCTTTTTGATATGGCTTTAATGGATGTTACAAAACAACATCAGTTTCAGCTACAAATGCTTGAGCTTATTGGGAGCGATCGTCTTAGTGAATTAATTGTCCTTGAAGATCACTTTGATTCTGTATTTGAAGTTTTCAACGAAGTTGAGAAAAATTATCAGAGAATCATTACACAAAGACTGCGCATTACTATGAATGGCATGATCAAATATGCAAAGCGAAAAAGTAATTCGAGTGTAATGATCGAGAGTCGGGCTATGCTTGACGAGTATATTTTTTTTGTTGCCGGCAATGTTGGATACTTAATTTATGACATTTTATCTGAAAAGAAGATCTTTGATAAAAAGGACCCAAGAATAAAGCCTTTTTGTTTAAACCTAGGACAGTCATTGCAACTCACAAATATATTGATTGATAAGAATGAAGACGCACAACAAGGGAGATATTGGTTTCCAGGATCTTCATCTTTAGGACAGAGATCTATTGCTCTTTATGCGAATGAAGTTTCTGAAAAAATTCGTCAATGCATCTACTTTTTTCAAAGTCTTAACTATCCTCATAAAGGAATAAAATTTTTTATTATTTTTCCTGCATATCTAGCATTAGCGACGATGCAAAAAATAATCTTGAACCCTCATTTCCGCTCAAAAAATGAAATTAAGTTAACAAGAAGTGAGATTTATAAATTGTACTTTAAATTATTATTTGTAAAACTTTGACGATTGTGCGAGAGGATTCAAAAATAATAAAAGGTATTGCAAATTCAAATATTGCACTACTTAAATATTGGGGTAAGTCTGATGTTATGAAAAATATTCCAGACATGCCCTCTATTTCGATCAATCTAGCGAATCTTAACTCTTATGTTGAGCTAAAGACTGATGTCACAAAGCAGTTAATTCTCAATGATCAGCCTATAGATAATCATACTTATGCTAGGTGGAATAGAGTTTGTAAGGCGATTAGCAGCAAAGAGCTCAATCAAATTGAATTAGGCATTAATGCCAATAATAATTTTCCTACATCTGCAGGACTGGCTTCGTCTGCATCTGGAATGGCTGCGATGACAGTAGCATTGAATCAATATTATGGACTTAACCTGACTTTGTCTGAGATGAGCCGAGTTGCTTCAAAGGGGTCAGCATCTGCTGCAAGATCAATTCATGGAGGCTTTGTTGAGACAGTCATCTCTAAGGGTCAATCTCCTGATATGCATGCTGAGCAATTAGTCGATGAAAATTATTGGAAGCTCAGTATTTTGATCTGTGTCACTGATTCTTCTATAAAAAAAATCTCATCGAGCGAAGGGATGCAATTATCAAAGAAAACATCAGAACTTTATGATTCGTGGGTAAGGTTATCAAAAAATATAATATCTGATGGTAGACAAGCACTATTGGATAAGGACTTTGAGAAGCTATCTTTTTATACTGAGCTAAGTTGTATGTGTATGCATGGCGTGATGATGACAACAAGGCCAGAGTTATTCTATTGGAACCTGACTACACTTCGTATCATTACTTTGGCAAAAGAATTAAGAAAAAAGGGGATTCCTGTGACATTTACTATAGATGCGGGACCGCAAGTAAAGCTAATCACTGAACCTGATTTCACTAAATCCATCGAACATGCGCTTAATGAAATTGATGGAATAGAAAAAGTCATCGAAAGCTCAATAGGAGAGGGCGCTTACTGTGAATCGGTTTGATTTAATAATACCGGGTAAATTTTTCTTACTAGGTGAATTTTCAGTATTGGAGAGGTTTCCTGCAATTGTGGGTACGATTGGAAGATATACAAAAATTTCCTACCATGAGCAATCTCAATCGAGACATATCATTTGTAAATACGGAAAAAAGACTGAAAGTTTTTTTATCGATAATAAAGACTCTGAGATTGCAAAATACCTAGCACAAAATTTAAATGATAAAAAAAATTTTGAGTTAGTGATTGATAGCAATGAAATGTTTAGCAAGGATCAAAAACTGGGCCTTGGGTCAAGTGCATCAGTTGCTTCAGGTATCATTGAATTAATCAATATTCTAAATGGCTCTGATTTTTCGCTTCAGTCAAAAATTAATTTAGCAAAGGATTTTCATAACACTATGCAACAGGCCCAAGGGAGCGGAGCAGATATCGCAGGAATTTTCTATGGAGGTGCCACTCTTATTGCACAATCTGGATGCAGTAAAATTTCAATGCTGGATAAATATAGAGATCACTTTAGGGTGATTACAACCCCGGCCGCAAAAAATACAACTCATGCCATAAGACAATTTCAGAGCTGGGCCAATGAGAGTGATAAAAATAAAAGTTTGCTTACACAGATGGGAAATACCACTAACGCAGCTGTTGATGCTATCAATCAGTCAAATCTGTTAGGTTTTATTGGCAAAATAAGTGAATTTTCAGAATTGTTAAAAAGGCTTGAAATGAGTTCTGGAATTGAAATTTTTACGACACACCATCAAGAGATTGAGAGAATCGCTGCTGAGTATAATGTGGCATATAAGCCTTGCGGGGGTGGGGGTGACATTGGATTTATGGCTGCTTTAGACCCAAAAATATTTACAGAGTTAGAACCAAAATTAAATTCATTAGGAAAAGTGTTAAAATCTGACCTATTTGTTAAGGGAATCAGTGACTTATTGGCATGAAAGCAGATAGCATAAAATCAATTTCAAAGTTTTATAAGCTTAGTGTTGAGCAGCGACTTGAGGCTTTAAGAGGGAAGCTCTTGCTTGATAGTGAGGAAATTCAGTTATTACAGCATTCTATCCATAGTTTTGGTGAGAAGACTATTGATAAGATGATTGAGAATGTAATAGGTGTTATGAGCCTTCCATTAGGATTGGCAATGCATTTAAAAGTTAACCATAAAGAATACATTGTTCCTATGGCAATCGAAGAGCCATCCGTAGTGGCGGCTTTGTCAAATGCATCAAAAACCATAAGCTTATCAGGCGGTTTCACTGCATCTCTTCAAGAGTCTTTTGCAATTGGCCAGATACATTTTGCATCTAAAAAAACATTACAGCAAATTAAAAGCATCATTGATCTTAATAAAAATAAGTTAATTGATCATGGGAATAGCTTCCATCCAAACATGATTTCTAGAGGGGGAGGCATTATAGATTTTGAAGTCCTAATGCTTGAGAAATCTGATAAAAATCTTTTTGCCATACATGTCATTGTCGAGACGAAAGATGCAATGGGAGCGAATCTTGTTAATAGCATTTGTGAAGGCATAGCGCCAATGATTGAAGAGCTTATCTCTGAAGAGGTGATACTAAGAATCATCTCAAATTTTAATGACCGTTCCATGGTCGAGGTAACATGTAAAATTCTCCCTGAGCATATTCACTCTGACCCCAATGTAGCAGAAAAAATTATAAATGGTTTTGTTCAGGCGTCCTTGATAGCGCAAAAAGATGTATACAGAGCCGTTACCCATAATAAAGGGATTATGAATGGGATTGATCCTATAGCCATTGCTACCGCCAACGATTGGAGGGCTATTGAGGCAGGGATTCATGCCTATGCAAGTCATTCGGGGGAGTATCGAGGTGTCTCTGAATGGCATAGGAATGAGGATGGAATACTTGAGGGAGCAATGAGAATTCCATTAAAGGTAGGTACCGCTGGAGCTCAACAAAGAAACAACAAACTTGCACAGCTTTCATTGAAAATTCTGGATGTTAAAAGTTCATCAGAGCTTGCGCAGCTGATGGCAGCAGCAGGTCTTGCTCAAAATTTTTCTGCAATCAAGGCACTGGTTTCAGAGGGTATTCAAACAGGACATATGGCACTTCATGCAAGAAGTATCGTTTCGTCAATTGGAGTACCTTCAGATCTCTTCGATGAGGTTTTAAATGAATTAGTAAGCACTTCAGATATTAACACCTCAAAAGCACAAGAAATTTTTAGTCGAAAACAAACCAAACATAAAAATATTGAACATTATGACGCTTATGCTCACGGTAAAATTATACTGACTGGTGAGCATGCCGTAGTTTACCATCGTCATGCAGTAGCAATGCCGATTCCATTAAAAATTTCATGTCTTATTGAGGAGCATACGACCGATCGGAGAATTCTCATTCCTGCCTGGAATGTAAATTATCAAATTAAATCAAACCCGGACTCCAGCGATTCAATGGAACATGCCGCCTATGACATTTTATCTAAATTAGGCTTGGATAAAGAAAAATTTATTATTCATGTCCAGACTGATTTGATTAGAGGTGGGGGTCTTGGTAGTTCAGCGGCATTGTCTTTAGCAATTATAGAGGCGCTGGATCAACATTTTAAGTTAGATTTAAACATTGAAGATAAAAACCATCTTGCCTACCTCTCCGAGGTTCGTGCACATGGTAACCCAAGCGGTATTGACAATACTGTTATCAATCATAATCGGCCGATTCTTTTTAAGAGAGGGGAGACAAATTTTGTAGAACCGCTGAACTTTAAAAATGAATTATTTTTTCTCGTTGTCATTAGTCCCAAGAGTGAGTTCACTGTAAAAAGAGTCAGCGAAGTTGCAAAAATGTTTGAGAAAAATCCAAAAAATATAAATGCGATTTTTGATCAGATAAATCAATTATCATTAGATGCAGTAAAGGCTATTAATGTGGCAGATATTGATAACCTGGGAGCCATAATGAATATTAATCATGGCTTATTGAATGCACTTGGCGTTTCAACACCCGACATTGAAAATTTGCTGCAGGAGGGTAAAGATCGTGGAGCTATAGGAGGGAAAGTGTCTGGTGCTGGAGGTGGCGGTGCCCTGATATTTTTAATGCCAGATCTAACTACAAGTGAAAATTTAAAAAATCACTTTCAGTCCAAATCAATCCAAACATTTACTTTCAGCTATGACAATGCATCAAAATGATGAGTTAATTCTTGTAGATGAATTTGATAATGAGATTGGTTCTTTAGATAAATATTCTTGTCATTTAGGTGAGGGACAATTACATAGAGCATTCTCAGTGTTTTTGATAAACAGCCAAAAAGAACTCTTAATTCAGAAAAGATCTTCGAGTAAGTTTTTATGGGGAAATTATTGGTCTAATTCCTGTTGCTCGCATCCTAGATACGGTGAGAGTATTAAGGATGCAGCAGTTCGAAGGACTTATGAAGAGTTATCGGTTACCTCTGAGCTGACTTTTTTATATAGTTTTAAATATCAGGCAACCTTTGAAGATATTGGAAGCGAGCATGAATTGTGTCATGTCTTTTTTGGCAAAGTTGAACAAACGATTGAATTTAATGAGGCAGAGATATCAGAAATAAAATTCTTACCACTAACTGAAGTTGAAACTTTTATCCAAGAAAATAGAAAAAATATTACTCCATGGTTCAAGCTGGAATGGAATGAGATTACAAATAAATACTTAGATCTTTTTTAAGCACCTAAAAACTTATAAAAAGTAATATCCTGATCCTCGAAGGATTCATTTTTTGTTTGACCGACCCTATCAATTATAAATCCCTTGGTGGGTTGATGATAATTTCTATCGATAGTATTTTTATGCAATGCCTCATAGTCAGTCTGACCGAGAGTATTTGAGGTAGCAAGCGAACTCGCAAGATTTGATTGTAAGTGATGTTGCCAGTTTTCATTAATTGTTAACGGCAAGATTTCGCATGCATTACCGCTACCGTAGCCAACAGCAAGCCATTTTTTATTCACCAGATCAATATTAGTATTTCTACAACTTTCTAATGTGGCTAAGATATTTATGAATATTGAACTTGAGTAGGTATTACCAATCTCATTTAAAAGCTCAATACCAAATCCAATTTTATACTTATAAGATTCAGCCATTAATTTTGGCCTTATGATAGAAATTAATTTATTTACCTCTTCCTGAATGGGACCATTTACACTTTGCTCTTTAACCATTTTTTCGAAATTATGCTCATGTTGAAGTTCCTTTAGAAATCTTTCTTTATCAATTCCATTATCCTCGCAGTAGATATCAATCCCTTCATCTTCCATTAAGGATAAAATATATAAGTAGGTTAATGCATTCTCTGGCATTCTTTTAAATGGCCGATGAAAAGAAAAGAGATCAGTTATTTTGAGCACTTCATTTAAAGTCACATTATGTTTTGACTTCATAATATTGAAAGCGCTTCTTACTTCATCCAGATAACAAAACGAGGAGAATTTACCATTTACTAATGCCAAATGAATATCTAAATTTTCATCTTCTTTTTCAAGTGGCTTTCTAAAGTCTATGTAACGAAAATCTGAGCTTGAAACCGACTGACTTAAATCGATATTTAATAATTTTGGATTTTGCTCAATTAATATTGCAATAGCACCAGATCCCTGTGTAGATTCCCCGGATGAAAGTAATGGATATTTAGCGATATCTGAAGCAATAACTATTGCGTATTTTTTTGGATGGGGAGCATAAAAATAACGAACAGCATTTTTGAGGGCATATATGCCACCTAGGCAGGCATGCTTAAACTCTGGGACTTCGCATTCTCTTGGTAGCTCTTTTATACCTAGTTCACTAAGGGCTGTATTTAACATTCCTTTGATTATGATTGCGCCTAATGCATTATCTTTGCTGGTTTCAGTGCCAAGACTGAGCAATCCAATTTCAGATGGATCAATCTTATTCTCTAGGATTAAATTTAAGCTGGCATTGGCAGCCATTGTATAGATATCTTCGCAAGGGGAGGGAAGACGAAAACCGGTACCAACTACATTTTTTATTTTTTCAAATGGAATATCTCTCCATTGACACCACTCTTTGAGGTCAATTTTATTATTTGGAAAATAACAATTGAGCGCACTTATACCGATATTCTGCTGCATCATTTTAAAGACCAATTGAGGTGTTCTGCATGCTTTTTCATGTTGTGTATTCTAACAATATCAACTCCATTAGCTATTAATTTATTTGAAATATTCACTGTTTCAATGTCTCTCTTATTCATATCATTTCCACATACATCAGCAAGAAATGATTTTCTCGAGTGCCCTACCATCAATAAGCAATTGAGTTCTTTTAGCTCAGCTATACGACTTATAATCTCGAAAGATTGTTTTGGGCTTTTTCCAAAACCAATACCAGGGTCAATAATTATTTGATCATGATTCAGTCCCAATTGTATTAATCGATTGATCTTATTTGAAAACCATTCATACAAATAGGCAATTGGATCTATGCTCTCGTTTAAGATAAATTCTTTATCAGCAGGAATTGATAGACTATGCATCAATACGTACTTAATATTTGTACCGATAATGTCAAAAACTATGCTCTCGTCCGACAGTCCCGAAACATCATTAATAATTTGAACGCCATAAGGCAATGCATTTGAAATTACTTGGGGATGATAGGAGTCAAGACTCAGTCCAGGAAAAATATCATAATCTAAGGAGATGCTTTTAAATGCTTTTAAGGCGGGCTCCAGTCTCTTCCATTCGTTTTCTGGATCCAATTTTGCTGCCCCCGGCCGAGTTGACTCAGCTCCTATATCAATAAAATGAGAACCATGGTCAGCCAAATGCTTGATTTGTTTTTTGATTGCGCTCAGATTTTGATATTTACCGCCATCAGAGAATGAGTCGGGGGTAATATTTAAAATTCCCATCCATAAAGGAAAGTTATTTTCAAATTCCCTGAACTTTTCAATAAAAGTTTGTGATTGCTTGTTTAATTTTAATTGCGGGGCAATCCAAGACGCAAGCCTTAGTATGAATGCCCTATTATTGATTTCAGGATGTGGCAGCATTAAGTCAAGCTGAGCGTCCTTAATGATGAGCTGATCATAAGATAAAAAATCTATATCGATCTGCCTGGGTGCATTCTTTTGCCGAGGCTTACGGCCACAAATTAATTCTACAGAGCGAATAATCTCCCACACTTCATTAATTGTTAAGTCTGTATCCCCAAAGCAAATCATATTTAAGTATGGAAGGTTCCAAGAGGGGTCACTATCCCAAGGGAGCACAGCTTTGGTCTCAATTAGAGGAGATTGATAAAGTTTCGGGAGGTACTTTTGCAGCTCTATGAAAGCCCCATGTATGTTTCTTTTTCTATTGCCTAGATTACTTCCTAGACTAATTAGTACATAAGCCATTCAATTTTCGATTTGAGTGAGCTGGAATCCAAGATAATAGTTTTTTGGAGGTGCGGGCTCAAAGAATCTTCCACCAAAGGCATTAATCCTTACATTTTGATTATATTGTTCGTTTGTTAAGTTATAGATACCAAAATAAGGCTTTAAATTCCAACGACTAAGCATGATATTTTTTGAGATTATTAAATTTGCAGTTTGATAATCAGGGTTGACGGTGCTATTTGCGTTATTGGTGAATTGATCGCTTACCGATAAAACATTCAGGGTAGTGTGGAACCCGAATAAGTTTGTATGAATCAATTCAAGGAAGCTTAGTGAATTTGGAAGGCCGGGAATCCTGTTTCCACTGTAATCTTCAAATTCATCAAAAACATAGTCTGCCTTGGTATGTGCAAAATTTAAGGACAGCTCTTCGTTTAAGTGATAGTAAATACCCAGCTCAAAGCCCTTTCGAGTGCTCGACCCTGCATTTTCATAAAAGTCCCTACCTGGAAATGCTTCAAGCTCATAAGGAACCAGTTCTCCTGTTACAGAGATATCAAAAATGGCCACATCCATATAGAGGTCACTGCCTGAACTTCCGTACCGCACTCCTATCTCTTTGCTTTGAGCGCTTTGTGATTTTAGGTCAGTATTGAATCCACCAATGTAGGGCCCTGCTAGCTCAGTAGTAGTAGGTGCTTCAAATGAACTTGAAAAATTTGCGAATAGACGAATCTTTTCATTAATACCATAGTTGAGACCTAGCATCGGAGAGGTATCAGAAAATTCAAGCTGTCCTGAATCGTCTCCGTTGTCAAAATATGAATCTATGACATCGTATTTGAGACGATCATTTCTTAGGCCAATATTTAAAATTAAGTTGTCACTTGGACTAAAAATAGTTTGTGCATAGATTCCAATATTGTCGACATTTTCCGATTGGTCTAGTCTTGCAATCCCTCGATCCCCAAAATCGTTATCCCATCTTTTTCTATGATCCCTTTGAAAGTCTGAGTCAAAACCCAGCTGTAACGTGAAAGGCATGCTGCGAATTTCATATTCGCTTTGAATAAAACCTGCAATACCATAAAAGTCCCGACTCAAATCAATCTGACCACTATTTTTGAGGGGCAAGTTAGAAACAAAAGCTCTTTTGACCGTATAGCCTCGTAAGTTAATTTGACTGCTATTTTGTAAGTTATGAATCAATGAGACACCCATTCTGGCTTGGCTAAGTGATTCCCCAGCATCGTATAAAATATTATTTTGATAAGCGCTCGAGCGGTTGGTAGATAGCTGATTGAAATTGATGCCACCAGGGTCTTGTGAAACCGGTTGCCTTGTATAATTAAAAGATGAAATAAGGCTTGTTGAGCTATTAAAATCAGAATGGAGTCTAAGACTGACTTGCTGATTTTGATGTTCATTATTGTCTCTATAGCCATCTAATTCTTTTGTGGTTAGATTTAATGCAAGGCTATGATTATTTTGAATATAATTTTGTTCAAAATTGATGGACCGATATCCAAAATCACCTTGCCCAACATCAACTGAAAAGCTATTTGCTTCAGGTTCAGCAGTAAAAATATTTATGACTCCTCCAGACGCATTGCCATATAAAGCGGAGCTTGGACCTCTGATTACTTCAATACTTGAAATAGCATTGATGTCAATATTATCAACCTGACCTTGCCCATCTGGAAGAGTCTCAGGTATCCCATCTACGTAAATTTTAACACCCCTTATTCCAAATGATGAACGTGCTCCGAAGCCCCGAATTGATACTCTAAGGTCTTGAGCAAAGTTATACCTATTTTGCATAAATAGCCCAGGTACTCGTGCTAGGCTCTCGTCTATACCTAAGTTTTGTCTTCCGTTGGAAATATCTTGGCCATCAACAACAGAAATTGATAGCACTGAGTCCTCGAGGGATTGTTGTATTTTTAATCCTGATACTATGATCTCTTCAATCTCTCCACTTTCCTGTGACAAAACAAGGAAGGGAGAGAATGAGAGAAAGCATGCATAAATTATAAATTTATGCATCTATATCTAAGGCATGATCAATTAAATACAAGAGGTAATTTGTATGAGCTCGAGTGCTGGCATCGCCGGATCTTTTTCTTTCCAACAGACCTTGAATTCTTTCTAATTCATTAAGTGCGGCTGCTCGAGCTTGGAAGTCAGAATTTTGGGAGTTATTCAAAGTGTAGTCTAATCCATCGATGTAAAGTGCCTGAAGGCTTTGACGAATTAAGTTAACATCACCACGGATATCATCCTCAAAGATAGCATTGGTTAAAGATTCCATCATTTCATTTAATGAGTAATCATTCCCATAGCTCATAGAGTCCGAAATACGTGTCATGACCCTGGGATTAAGCAGGTGCTGGAGAACGCCTCTTTGAATATCAAGAATCCACTCCCTGATCTTTGGATCTTCAGTGAAACCGTAAAGATTCCATAATCTTCGATCTGCCAAAAGGTAGTCATATAATTCATTAGAATCATCAAAGGCATTTGGTGAAAAGATAAGCTCATCAAGCAATGACATGGCACGGGCTTGATCTTCATAGGAAGTTGGTACTAAAGGAGAGGATGTTTGATCTTCCTCATACAGCCCCCTATGAACTTCAACGCCACCAATGAACTTAACAATAGTATTTGCTGCTCTTGAAAATTGTCCCAGAAGCACAACGTAAGCATCTCTTAATTCATGATAGCTTTCACCTTCTCTTAAAAACTTATTAAGAAGATTCTCAGAAGCATCATTTATCAGGCCAATACGGTCGCTTGCGTATTGCATCGGATCATTGGTCATATCGTACCACTGAATTCTTGGGTCTGAACCCCATCCAGGTGCCCTCATATTATGATCATCAGTACCAAATAAATTTTCAGGAAGGCTTGATCGACTAGCGATTTCGTTGAGCCTATTAGCTTCTTCCGCAGGATCCGCTAAAGATTCAGAATAGGCATACTCTATAACCCATTCGTCATAAGGCCCTACAGCGGTATTAAAAAATTGCTTATTATTTCTGGCTGGCGAAATATGAATGTCTGTGTAATCCATTACAGAGGAGTAAAGCACACCCTCAGAAATTATACTGTTATCGTAAGATTCTTCAGGACTTAAAAGAAAGGTGCCACCAAAATTATGCGCCAGTCCTAAGGTATGACCAACCTCATGCATGACTAAGTCAACAATGAACTGATGCAGGACGGCTTCCTCTTCACCATTATTAATTCTTAATTCTGGTTGAAAGATCCGTCCAAAAGCTAAACTGATTTGTTTGTCAAAAGCATAAGTACAGTAGGCCTCGAAATTTTCTTCGGCATAAAGACTTCCATCTAAATTGTCTAAGATTCTTTGATATTGGACTCTTCTTAAAGTAGGTGCATACTCAAGCATAATATCAGCACCTATTATTTGACCGGTTCTTGGGTTTGAAAAACTTGGGCCATAACCAGAAAAGGGCGGGAAGGGTGAGGATGACCAACTTAAAACATTATATCTGATATCTCCAGCATCCCAATCTGCATCATCGGGCTGTACCCTTACTTCAATGGCATTTTCAAAACCAATTTTTTCAAAGGCAGCATTCCAGGCGAGGACCCCCTCGGCCACTGCTTCTCTAAACTCATAAGGCGTAGTATTTTCTATCCACCAAACAATTGGCTCGAGAGGTGGTGAGAGCTCCTCAAGTGGATTCACTTTTTGTAGATCCCATCTCTCAACAAGATCACGATAAGGAGTCGGATCATCCTGAGTCAAGTCAGTAATCTCATTGGCAAAATAACCCATCCGGTGATCAGTTAATCTTGGAATAAATTCATCATCGGGCATCTGTATAAAGCTATGTTGAATAAAAATACTTACGTACCTATCATCAACTACTGGTGATCCACCTCCATTTCTCGGCACTGGATTATCAAAAGTATATTCAAGTCTGATGTCGCTGTTCTCAGGGTAACTTCTCACAGAAGTAACTTTAGTCTTCGATGGACTCATGCCACCGATACTAAATGAGTCATCATCATTAATATAACTTAGCTGAGAGAGACTCTCTGATTTTAGAAGATTTGTGATATCAATTAGATAAAGGTCCTCTTCCTCGTCATGCAAGACAATACTAACTGAGCCCAAGATCCCGTATCCTATATTTGCATTGGCTGCTCTTGAGAGTGGGCTCTGTGGGTCAAAGTAGTAACTTGGATTTTGAAAAACAAATTCAATCTGGCCATAGCTTTCTCTAAATGAAATTATTCGATTACTTCCATAGCCCCCCCTAAAGAAGGGGGTTTGAACCAGTCCGTTGACAGCATAAGAAAAATAGATGTATTCCTGATCTAATTGATCACCCCTTAGGACCATTATGACATCTCCACTTTCTTCATTGTGGTAAAGGTCAAACGCACCTTGATAGTTAGTCAGACCTTCAACAATTGAGGCAATGGTTTCCTCTTCTTCCTCTGTTTCGGCTTGATCTGCATTATCAGTTGATGACTCTTCATCAGTCACAGTTGCAATTTCTCCGGCATCATCTTCATTAATTTCTTCTTGCGCCTCGATGGATAGGCAGGCAATAAGAAGAAAAAACAATAGTAAGAAAAAAGTATAGAGTTGCTTAATCATTGAATCTCCATATACATATTATTTGAACATTGCATGATATCATTATTGATTAATTCAAACATTATGATATGAATTTTTTAATCGATCTTTCTCAAGTTATCCTTGTCGACCTTGTTTTAGCAGGGGATAACGCAATTATCATCGCCTTAGCAGTTGCTGGACTTCCCAAGGAAGAAAGGAAGCGGGTGATGGTCTACGGCATAATCCTTGCCACTGTCCTTAGGATTATTTTTGCGATCCTAACCGTTTATTTGCTTCAAATACCTGGCCTGATCTTATTCGGTGGCCTATTACTATTATGGGTATGTTTTAACCTTGGAAAAGAGATTCTTCATCATGCTTCTCTAGAAGATACTAAAGATAAGGAGACTAATAAGGAGCCTAAAACGAAAGCCCAAGCTGTCTTTCAGATCATTCTCGCAGATGTTTCAATGTCTTTGGATAATGTACTCGCAGTGGCCGGGATTGCGCGTGAGAGTATATTAGTCTTGACGGTTGGCCTAATTTTATCAATTGCATTTATGGGTCTAGCGGCGCAAGGCATTGCAAAGCTTCTTGAGCGACACATCTGGATTGCTTGGCTAGGCTTGTTAGTCATTCTTTACGTTGCAGTTATTATGATTTGGGATGGATGGCTGCAATTGTTTGCCTAATTTGCCTAAGATGAATCAGGCGATATTAGCTAAAACTATTGTTGCTTATACACCTACTGATAAAAGTTTTGACTCATATAAAAAATTAGAGTCTCTTGGCTTTAATGTAGTCATTAATAAAGACAGTATTGATCCCCTAGCATTTCTGAAGCAAATAAATAAGCCTGAGGAGGTTTTGTGTTTTGTGGGGAATACTTTTCCACACCCTGGGCTCACGAAGGAGATAATTGAAAAATTTGATAACCTGAGATTGATTGCCAAGTACACCATTGGTTATGATGATATTGATCTTGATTGTCTTTCTAACAGAGGAGTCATTCTGACCAATAGCCCTACAGAGTCGAGTTGGGGTGGCGTTGCAGAGTCGACGGTTACCATGATTCTTTCGCTATTAAAAAAAGTAAGAGAAAGACACTTAGCTGTGACACAGAATAAATGGAGGTCAGAGGACCTATTGGGAACTTATCTTGGATCAAGGGAAGATTATGAGGGTATTACTTTGGGCATTATAGGTTTGGGCCGTATTGGTCAAAGAGTAGCTGAGCTCTTTAGACCATGGAAAATAAAAATTATTGCATGTGACCCCTATCTTGCTGATGAAGTTTTCTTAGCAGCAGGCGTAAAACGTGTAGCCCTTAAAGATTTACTTGTTCAGTCAGATGTAATTAGTATTCATTGCACTCTGACTAAGGAGACTGAGCATCTTCTAAGCCATGAAAGTTTTCAATTAATGAGACCTCAATCCATACTAATAAATACAGCGAGAGGAAAAATTATTGATGAGGAGGCGCTTTCAGATGCCCTAGAAAAAAACTGCATTGCTTCCGTGGCACTCGATGTTTTTGAAATTGAGCCTTTACCAAGGAATTCAAAATTAAGAAAATTTAGTGACAGAGCATTATTTTTTCCTCATATGACTGCTGCTAATGCACCCGCGGCGCTTTCAGCATCTGTTCAAATGGTCACTGATTCAGTTTTAAAAATTGCAAAAGGTGAGCTGCCCGATCATATTGTTAATCCCGAAGTCATACAGTTGTGGCAAAATAAATACCAGAACCAATCAATTTTTTAGGCAAAGAATTGTATCAATATATAAAATCACCCAAAGGGTTTATGTTCGCTTGGCTATCATTTGATTTTGCCAACTCACCCTTCACTACAATCATCATCACATTTATTTACTCTACCTTTTTTGTTGAGGTTATTGTTGGTGAGACAATATATGGAACTCAAGTATGGTCTTGGATAATTAGCGGATCAGCAATCTTTATAGCAATCATGGCGCCCATTATGGGTAGGCGAATTGATGCTAAACAGAGCCAATTAGCATGGCTGGTTACAAATACTTTGCTCTGCTCATTCACGTGTATGGCCTTGTTTCTATTTTCTGATGGAGATTATATTTGGGCAGGTATTTTTGTATTTTTTTCAAATATCTTTTTTGAGCTATCACTCGTTGTTTATAATGCACTGATTGGCCAATCACCGGATAAAGGGAAGATTGGAAGGGTTTCTGCTTATGGCTGGGCAGCAGGCTATGCATCAGGACTTTTGGCATTAATTATTGCTTTACTATTTTTTGTTTTGCCAGATACTCCTCTATTCAACCTAGATAAAAGTTCAAACGAACATATTCTTGCTCTTACCTTGCTCGTTGGCATTTGGTACATAATTTTTACGATACCAACCGTGATCCATTTTAAATCTAATCTTAATTACCAAGTTTCGTCATCAAGCTTCAGAGAGACTCTTCCACTAAAAAAACTGATATCTGATTATCCTGATCTATGGAGATTCTTCTTAGCGAGACTTTTTTATTATGACGCACTGATCACTATATTTGCTTTTGGTGGAATTTATGCGATGGGTACTTTTGATTTTAGCTTTACTCAAGTCTTATATTTTGGAATCTATTTAAATGTTTTCGCTCTCATTGGCAGTCTAGCGCTATCGAGACTTGATGATGCTATTGGCAGTAAGAAATCTATCATAATTACTATTGTGGGGCTCTCATTTGCATTGGTTATTGCGATGCTTGCTCAGAGTCAATTAACCTTATGGGTAGCAGGTGCGATTATTGGATTTTTTGCAGGACCTAATCAATGCATGAGCAGAGCCTATGTGGTTAAATTAGCAGATAAAAATATGATCAATGAGGTATTTGGCTGGTTTGCTTTTATTGGAAAATCAACAAGCTTTGTTGGTCCTTTTTTAATAGGATGGGTGACTGCTTTATTTTCATCTCAACGTATTGGCCTCATATCAGTATTAATTCTTTTTTTAATTGGTTTTTATTTGATGACAACGGTTAAGGAGCGCACCTAAATAATGAAAAATGATTTGTATATATTTCCCGGTCAAGGATGCCAATATGTTGGCATAGGTAGCGACATTGTAAAAAAATATAAGAGCGTTTCTCAATTATACGAACTCGCTAATGACTTATTACATTTTAATGTCAGTGAACTTTCCTTTGATGGCCCCGAGGATCAGATTAATTTAACAAAATTTACTCAGCCAGTTTTAGTGACACATCAGCTTGCATGTTTTTATGCATTGTGCGAAGAGCTAAACACCGATTTAAGACCAAGCATCACAGCAGGGCATAGTTTGGGCGAGTATACCGCACTTGTAGTTGGGGGTAGTCTTGCTCCTGAGCAAGCTATTAGGCTTGTTGCCAAGCGTGGCGCATTGATGTCAGAGCTTGGAACCGGATCAATGATGGCAACTAAACTAACTTTGGATGATGCAAATAGAATTGCCAGTGAGGTTAATTGTTCGATTGCTGGCATAAACTTGCCTGAACAAATTGTTCTTGCTGGTCTTGATGGGGATCTTGAGAAAGCTATCAATTTAATTCAAAGAGAGTTTCCAAAAAAAAGAGTCATCCCTCTAAAAACTGAAGGTGCTTTTCATTCCTATCTTATGAAAGATGCTGCAGCAAAATTTTTAGTAGAATTACAAAATGAAGACTTTAAAAGTCCATCGATTCCAGTGCTATCAAACTATACAGGCCTTCCTCATGAGAATGATCCCGAGAGCATTATTAATAATTTATACGGTCAATTATTTTCGCCCGTTCGTTGGTTAGATTGTATTTCATATGCGTTAAATCAAGGAGCAAGCAGAGTGATTGAGTTTGGCGGTGGAATTGGCAAAGGAATAGAACCTTCAGAGAAAAAACCTAACTTACAAGCTATGATGAAGAAGTTATCTCAACATTTTGAAGTTGAAACCCTATATTTTTCAGCAATCAATACTGATTCGATTGAAGAGACCGCTAAACACTATTAAGCTATTACTATAAGATGGATTTAAGAGTAACGAATGAGCAATAGACAACTAGGCCTCTCTTCGCTGTATGCAACTGCTGCATTTGTAATCATCGTATTAGGCTTGCAAGCAGCCTCTTCAATACTAATCCCATTTATTTTTGCAGTATTTCTTTCAATTATTGTTTGGCCATTCATGAGATGGTTGGTAGAACATCGTGTGCCATACGGGATCTCTATCGTAATTGTTATACTAACAATAATCGGTATTATTGTAATTTTAGGTGCAACGGTAGGGGGATCGATTAATGATTTTTCTGATCGGTTACCATTTTATGAAAGTCAATTAAGAATAAGACTTAGCAGCTTGATACAAGACTCTTCCCAGCAGGCGTATATCGCTTTTATTAATGAGCAAGTAAGTAACTTTTCACCTCTTGCTTTAATTGGAAACTTATTTGCTCAAATAAGAGGCTTCTTATCCAATTTTATTCTGATTATATTTACCATTATTTTTTTATTGTTAGAGGCGTCAACGCTTCCTAAGAAAATTGGAATCATATTCTCTATTAATGATTCTGATCCAGAGTTTTTAAATCAATTTACACATGGCGTCCAACGCTACCTGGGCATTAAAACCATCATTAGTTCTATTACCGGCATGATTGTTGCTGCTTTTACCTTTTTGATCGGACTGGATTTTCCAATGCTATGGGGCCTTACGGCCTTCTTGTTAAATTATGTGCCTACAATTGGTTCTCTGATAGCTGCTGTTCCTGCAGTTGCTCTGGCTATTGTTCAGTTAGGTATTAGTGATGCAATCATTATTGGTATTGGATATTTTGCAATTAACTTTTTCATTGGAGGAATTCTTGAGCCAAGAATTATGGGGAAGGGGCTTGGTTTGTCTACCTTGGTAGTATTCTTATCTTTAGTTTTTTGGGGTTGGATATTTGGACCAGTAGGAATGCTACTATCAGTTCCGCTTACAATGACAGCAAAAATTGCTTGCAGTTACAGTGAGAAAACAAAACTAATCGCTGTACTTTTGAGCGGAGCCTCAGATATCAAGAAGTGAATTATTGAGGATGTCTAATTTCCTCAACAAGATTCTGAACCTCCTCTGGAGGTGCATTGGTAAGTTTTGAAACGATCACTGCCACAGTTATATTTAAAATCATTCCGACAATTCCAATGCCCTCGGGAGAAATACCGAAGAGCCAATTATCCGGTGTATCAGCGGCGAAAGGTGTTCCAGCCCATTGCAGGAATAAACCTTTAAAAAATTCAATATAGCCATAGGTAAAAATTAATCCAGTTAGCATACCTGCTATGGCACCTTCTTTATTTATTGTTTTTGTAAAGATCCCAAGCATTAATACTGGAAATAATGATGCAGCGGCAAGCCCAAATGCAAAAGCAACGACTTGGGCAACAAACGCAGGTGGATAGTACCCAAGCAATCCTGCTATTCCTATTGCAACGGCGGCGGATATTCGGCCCGCAAATAATTCTTGCGACTCAGATATTGATGGAGCTATAACGCCTTTTAATAAGTCGTGTGAAATAGAAGAGGAGATCACTAATAATAAACCGGCAGCAGTCGATAGAGCAGCTGCAACACCACCCGCAGCGATTAGCGCAATTACCCATGCGGGCAAATTGGCAATTTCAGGATTGGCTAGTACCATGATATCTCTATCAATAACTAGCTCATTGCCTTCCCATCCAAATGCATTCGCTTGTGCTTCAAAGTCTGGGTTAGAGTCATCATAGTATTGTACTCGGCCATCGTTATTTTTATCTTCAAAAGTAAGTAATCCTGTGTTTTCCCAGGTTCGAAACCACTCCGGACGCTCCTCATAAACTAGATTTCCTTCTGCATTGCCGACCACACCAATTTGAACGGTATCAGTAAGATTAAGCCGTGCCATTGATCCTATAGCTGGCGCAGTAAGGTATAGTATGCCAATAAAAAATAAAGCCCATCCTGCAGAATATCTCGCGTCACTTACATTAGGCACGGTAAAAAACCTCACGATGACATGTGGGAGGCCTGCTGTTCCGATCATCAACGCCGCAGTGATACAAAACATATCGAGTGTTGATCTTTGGCTTTCGGTATAGTTTGGAAATCCCAAATCCAAAATGACTTGATTGAGCCTTTCTATTAAATATAAATCTGTACCAATGACCTTGCTAGCAAAGGCAACTTGCGGAATAAAATTTCCCGTTAATTGGAAAGCAATAAATATCGCAGGAACTGTAAAAGCAAAGATAAGTACGCAATATTGAGCGATTTGTGTATAAGTGATTCCTTTCATACCCCCAAGAACGGCATATATAAATACTATACCCATACCAACAATCAAGCCGGTACCAATCGGTACCTCAAGGAATCTTGAAAATACGATACCTACACCACGCATCTGCCCCGCGATATATGTAAACGAGATAAATAAAAGACATATGACTGCAACAATTCTCGCAGTTTTTGAATAGTATCGGTCACCAATAAATTCAGGAACCGTAAATTTCCCGTACTTTCTTAGATACGGTGCTAATAGGAGCGCTAACAGCACAAAACCTCCGGTCCATCCCATTAGAAATCTAGATCCATCATAGCCAGCAAAAGCTATGATTCCCGCCATAGAAATAAATGATGCGGCTGACATCCAATCGGCTGCGGTAGCCATTCCATTAGCAATGGGATGTACACCTTTACCGGCAACATAGAATTCACCTGTTGATTTTGCTTTGGACCAGATCGCTATTGCAATATAGACCACAAAAGTAAAGCCAACTACCAGGTACGTTAATGTTTTAAGAGCCATGATGATTTCCATTTTTGAATGCTTTATCAAGTTTTTGCATGCGCCATGCATAGAAAAAAATAATCAATACGAAAGTTATGATTGAGCCTTGCTGAGCAATCCAAAATCCAAAGGGTATACCTCTGTATACAAATTGATTTAAATAATCTGCAAAAATAACTGAACAGCCCAAAGAGATAAAGAACCAAACTATGAGACAGCCAATCACAAGTCGTTTATTTCTGAGCCAATAAGTGTTTCGTGAATCTAGATTAGAATCCATTAAGCTACTCCCCCTGAATCCTTGAGTTATAACATACTACCAACTTGGAAGGCAGTAAAGGCTCCCAGGTATCCAATAGTGGTCATATAAACCCATGATATGACCGGCCACTTCCAGGAGTTTGTTTCTCTTCGAATTATTGCAATAGTGGCAACGCATTGAAGGCACCAAGCATAAAAAATTAACATACCAATCACCATTGGTAGCGTGAATATTTGATTACCCTCTTGATCAACAGCATTTGTGAGCCTATTAGCAAGTGTCTCGTTTTCAGCCTCTTCTCCAACTGCATATATGGTTCCCATAACAGCAACCACAACCTCTCTTGCAGGGAAGCCAGCAATAACAGCAGAGGTTACTCTCCAATCCCACCCAAGCGGAGCAAAGAAAGGCTCTAAGGTTCGGCCTGTTCTACCAAGCCAACTTTGCTGAAGTTGGTCTGCAGCCGCATTATTTAAAAATATTTCACGCAAGGCTGAATCGGTAGTTTCAGATAATTGAATATCTAGGTTTTCTTGAATTATTTCACTTCTTGGGAAATAGGATAAAAACCATACAAAAACACTTGCCAACAAAATGACGGTTCCAGCTCTTTTTAAGAATACAATTGCCCGGTCATAAAGTTTATAGAGTACGCTTGTTAAATCTGGCACCCTAAATTCAGGAATGGTCTGTATAAAATTTGGCTTCGGACCTTTTAATAGTGATTTTCGAAGCAGAACTGCAGTTAAAGAACCGCCAAAAATTCCTAAGAGGTATAATCCAAAGAGAACAAGCCCCTGCAAATTAAGAAACCCATAATTAATCTGAGGGACGAACGCACCAATCAAAAGGGCATAAATTGGTAATCTGGCTGAACAGGTCATAAACGGTGCAGTCAGGATTGTAACAATTCTGTCTCTGTTATTTGGAATGACTCTCGTGGCCATAATGGATGGAACAGCACATGCAAAGCTGGACAACAACGGGATGATCGATTGACCGGATAACCCAAGCGACCGCATTAGGCGATCAGATAAAAAAGCAGCCCTAGAAAGATAGCCCGTGTCTTCCATTAGGATTATGAATAAAAACAAAATCAATATCTGAGGAAGAAAAATAATAACACTACCTACGCCCGCAATAATTCCATCCGAAACAAAACTATTAAGGGCTCCATCCTCTAAATTTGAGCTGACTAATGCTGATAAAGCAGTTGCACCATTATCAATCAGATCCATAAGTGGAGTTGCCCAAGCAAAAACGGCTTGAAACACAATAAACATTGCACTTAGAAAAATGATGGTGGATGACAAGGGTTTGTCGACAAGCCTTTTTATGATTGCATAGCTTCTTTGGACTGTCTCACTTTTCTCAAATGGAGCTAATTCTTTAAGTAAATTTTGGTTATATGCAAATCGTTGACTAAATTCTTCGGCATGATTTGAACCTTTATCAATAGAAAAAATGGGTTCAGCAGGTGTTTCGATTGAGAAAATAGTCTCAATGAGATGATTAAGGCCACTTCCAGTTTTTGCATTAATTGGAATGACCGGTAGCTTTAATTTATTTGATAAAAGACTAGGATTGATTTTTATGCCTTTTTTAGTTGCAATGTCATTCATAGTTAATGCCACTACCACAGGAATATTTAATTCAGAGAGTTGCTGCAAAAAAGTAAGCCCCTGATAAATTTGTGTCGCATCCAGAACATAAATGATTTTATCTGGAGAGGTGAGACTGGCTAAATTTCCTTTGATGACATCAATAGAAATTCTTTCATCTTCAGAAAAAGGATAGATTGAATAGCAACCTGGGAGATCTATAAGATCCATTTTCTTATTATTAAAAAAAACTGTCCCACTTCGTCTTTCAACAGTGACCCCAGGGTAGTTTGCAGTTTTTTGATTCAATCCCGTTAAATGATTAAATAGAGTACTCTTTCCTGAGTTTGGATTACCAATAACCACGGCACTTTTTGCACGAGGCATGATATGAATCTGATGTGTTGTATGATCTGAAGACAAGGTTAGGAAACTTTAAAAAAATGAAGCGTATTATTTCTTGCGGTAATTTGACTTCCATAAAGGCTAAAAAATTTTGGATCACCACCCAAGGACAGGCCCTCGCACTTAATTTCCACGCCTACAACCAAACCCATGCTCATTAATCTTAAAACATCATCATTAATTTCAGATATACCGGTAATGATGCCAGTCTCGTCAGCATTGAGATCCTTGAGCGTTTTCATCGGTTAATTTATTAACCGGTAAAGTCTTTCGTCATAAAGACTTCCGCTTCTAGGAAGTAATGCTTCTCGGAAAATTGATACATGCTCTGTTCCTTGATGCAGTACCCTTGCAGGTTCATCAAGCCATGTTTCGACTAGCGTAAAGTGATTCCTACGATTATTTTGCTCCATAATAGCAACCTCTAGTGAACCATTTTCTAATCTTGTTTGTTTTACAAGATCATTAATAATCACTCTGCCTTCCTCAAGTGCCGTAGGAATGATATCAATATGTGTCACTGCATAGATTTCCCCCTCATAACCGATATTTTCAGTATCAAATACCGCTGTGCTGGGGCGCTCATCATAGGGACTATAAATAATATACTCAAGAGTGGACCGGTAACTCTCATAATCACCTTGTGATTTAAAATCATTAATTGAATCTAAATCCGCCCATGTTTCAATAATGGCAAAATGATTCGGCCTACCAATTCTTTGAAGCGCCTGATACCTAAGGTTACCTGCATGTTCTCTTGCGAAATAGGAAATCTGTGATAAGAGAGTGCTGACATCCTCTTCATAACCAGGCAGTACCTCAATGTAAGTGACTACAAAAGGTTGTTCATTTTCTTGAGCAGCGAGAAATTGGAAACCTATAAAAAAGTTAATTAATATCGTGGAAAAAATTAATCTAAGCATGTAAAGAACTCCAATATTTATCTTATAAGTTTATCCTAAGGGTTTTTACTTTTCCAAACCAAGGTACTGTGACGATGTAAAGCTGATTGAAATGCAGCTCATCATTACGAGGTAAATTTTTACTGCCGTGCAACTCCTCCACCAAGGGAGGGATCACCTCAGCATCACCTACTATCATGATTATTTCACCCTTATGCGCTCTAAGGGTTTTGGAAATGAAAGGCTCAACTTCGCTTAGATTATCCGTTTGTATATCGATATTGAGAGTTTGAGCTAATGGAGTTGCTGTTTCAATGCTCCGAAGAGATTGATCCGTATAAATTTGATTTAAGCCAGCAACGACATCTATGTCCCTAAGTCTATCTGCTAAAGATAGAGATTGTTGATAGCCATTCATGCTTAAAGGAGGATTACTCCCACCTGAGGTAATTCCAAGATCCGCATGCCTAATAAAGAGATAGGTTGTTGTTGCCTGTGACTCAAAGAACCAAGATAGGCTAAAAATAATTAAAAGGTATGCAAAAAGTTGCAGGAATCTTTTTTTATTCTTTTTGCTCGATTTCATCTTCATAGTCATTGTTTACTGTGTATTCAACATCAATAATTTTGGTGTCCTTAGAGTTTTCTTTATGTTTATTTTGTTTCATTTTTTTTGGCAAAAACATACCAATTAGGAGATTTAAAATGAACAAAACAATCAGACCAATAAAAAAAATAAATCCAAAAAATAGAGATAACATTAAGAACGAGATTATTATGCTCGCAGTAATGATTTTGGATAGGATACCCTGAGATCTATAGGTATAATACATAAATAAATTATACCATTTTATGGAGAGGTGGCAGAGCGGTCGAATGCGGCGGTCTTGAAAACCGTTGTCCGTTTCGCGGACCGGGGGTTCGAATCCCTCCCTCTCCGCCACCCTGCGACTCTTAATTATGTGTTTGTATTTCTTGCAATCCTTTTGGCTAAGAATTAGTCTAAAGAGTGTAAATAGAGGGGTATAAAATGTTTAAATTTATTCAGTCAGTCGCTTTGTTTTTCTTCTTTAGCATTTCTAATGCTCAGATACAAAGTGATCCAGAAATACCATGGGTAAGGATAGAGCAAGAATTTAGCCAAGGCGGCTCATGGGAGCTTCATTTGTTACCTACCCAAGATGAACTTTATGTTCCGATTGGTCTCGTTCGACCATCTGGTGATGGACCTTATCCAATCATACTCATTGGAAGCGGCCAAGGGAGAATGGGAATTGATAAAATTCAAAACCAAATGGAACTCCAGCGTGGTTTGATGTCTCGACTCGTAGATCGAGGCTACGCGGCTGCGTTTATAAATTTTAGAAATGAAATCCCAGAGTTATACAATCAAGTACAAGGCTCATCATTATTGTTCGATAATGTCAGTGGGGGTAACAGAACGCTTCGTTCCCGCGCCAGCCTAGACTCTGATGACTTTATATCAATTATTGAGCATGTTGGAAGTCTATCCTACATCAATGCCGACGCTGTAGGAGCTATAGGCAGTAGTCACTCTGGTGAAATTATTATGAAGGCAGTTTCTGATAGTGATTTGCTTGCAGCGGCAGTACCTGCTGAGGCAGCGGTGAGAGAGTATTTGCTCATTAACGATTTAGAGGCGCCAAGAGATGAGTCTGGAACTGAGCTGCAGTTACAAGATGTGGATTATGTCAGAACTCTGGCAAATAGAGATGGTGCCATGGAACGAATCCAAAGAATTAATACTCCTTTACTCGTCATGGGAAGAGATGACGATCATCTGCAGGGAGTCTTTACGTTGCTTTATGAGTGGTCAAATGAAGCTGGCAAGGATGTTACCTGGTCATCATATGATCATTATGAGCATGGATATGCTCTCCTAAGAAATCTCTCTGATGGCACTTTTAGGCCAGATGCAATTCAAGAACAGGCATTTGCAGAATACATGGAATTTTTCAATGCCCATCTACAATAATAAAGGTAAATTTATGAAAAAAATATTTTTAATCAGTACGTTACTCCTATCATTTGGCTTAAATGCTCAGGTATCTACCTTGCCAGAGACTCCCTTTAAGCTTGCTAACTATTCTGTCGGCGGCAATGAAAGATTAGGCATAGTAATTGATGATGTCTTGGTTGACTTGAGACAAGCAAATGCTTACATCGAAGAGCAAGCCGGGCTCAATGAGGTTCGTATTCCAAGGTCTATGCTTCGCTTGATCGAGAGACAGGCAGAGTTAAAGCCAAGATTATTTCAAATTGCAAACTTCGTTTCTGATCAACTTGATGAAATTTCCTTTGTATATAATTTATCTGAAATTACTCTCCATGCCCCTATTAAATATCCATATAACCTCTTAGCGGCTGGTCAGAATTACCGAGCACACGCAACTGAGATGGGCGGTAATGCAGAAATAGATCCTGATAAGGATAATCCTTTCTTTTTTGCAAAATCACCAAGATCAACCATCATTGATCCTTTTCAACCCTTCATTATGCAGCCTCATCATGCAACGATTGACTGGGAGGGTGAATTCTCTATTGTGATGGGGTCCGAAACAAGGTATGCAACACTTGAAAATGCTATGGACCATGTTTTTGGCTTTACTATTACCTTTGATGTAAGTGATAGAGAAAGGCAAATTCCTGAAAATGGCCGCTATGCTCGTGATTGGTTTCCAGGGAAAAGTATGGACCAAGGGGCACCCATGGGTCCATATGTTGTGATGAAAGAATTCTTGCCAAATTATAATCAGCTAGAACTGATTACTCGTGTTAATGGACAGCTGATGCAAAGTTCTGACACATCCTATTTAATTCATGATGTAGAGCGGTTAATTCGATATGCCTCAGGAGTAATGAGATTATGGCCAGGGGATGTTTTGGCTACTGGAACACCTGAAGGTGTAGGCCGAGGTCGCAATCCATCGATCTATTTAGAGCCTGGTGATATTGTTGAGATTGAGGTTGAGGGCATAGGAACTCTGGTAACACCTATTTTATAAATGGTAAAAACGCTCTCTCAATTTTTTATATTATTTCTAGTCACCCAGTCTCTGCAGGCAGAGCTTTATACTCTCAGAGTTGGCTCGGGTCATCCTGCGGGTGCCACAGTATACTCTACTGCTATGAGAGACTTTCTTGTACCAGAGCTAAAGCGCAGAGTCGAAGAGAGAACAGAGCATGAGCTAAGGATTATCGAGGGGTACGCAGGTTCAATCGCCTCAGTGGCTGAAACATTAGAAGCCGTACAAATTGGTATTTTAGATATTGGTGGCTTTTGCACATGCTTCGAGCCAGCAAAAATGTTTTTGCATAATTTTCAATATTTTGTTCCTTTTGGCCCTCAGGATGCTCAGCTTTCCATACGGATTGGAAGACAAGTTTATGATCAGCACCCATGGCTAGATACCGTGATGGTTGAAAATTATAACCAAACAATTATTGCGCTTGGTGGCTTTGACAATTATCACTTAGGAACTGTTGAGCCATGGGAGAGCATCGATGATCTTCAGGGCGTAAAGATAGCTGGTGCTGGTCCAAATTTACCGTGGTTAGAGTTTGCCGGTGTGGTCCCCGTTCAATCAGCTTTGCCAGACGGTTATATGGCAATGTCAACAGGAGTCTATTCGGGTTGGTTAATGTATCCATCCTCATATTTTGCTTATAAATTTCATGAGCCCGCACCCAATTACACTTTAATTGGTTTTGGTGCTATGGGTGGAGCAGCTGTGATAACGATGAATCATAATTCTTTTCAAACACTACCTACTGAAATTCAGGATATTATCACTGAGGTGGGAAAAGAGTATGAGATCTGGGCATCAGAATTACTTGATGAGAGACAGTCTCAAGGGCTAAGAGATTTACAAAATTCTGGCGCTTTTGTTAGAACTTTAAGCGAAGAAGCGAGAAGAGGCTGGGCCGAATCATTGGTAGATTTTCCAAATTCGATGGCTCAGGAGGCAAACAGTCGAGGCTTGCCAGGCTCAGAAATATTAAATACTTACATCGCTCTTATTAATGAGAGTGGATATCAATTCCCTATTAGATACACAATTGAATAATGCTTTATAATACGCATTAAATTTTTAATAGAAATAAGGAAAAATTATGTTACGAACTGCAATGATTGGTTTAGGCTGGTGGGGTAGAGTTATGGTTAATTCTGTTAAAGACAGCCAAGATTTGGTGATTAATAGGTTAGCAGCGAGAAATCCTGATAAGCATAGGGATTTTGAGAAGGAGACCGGTATTCCATTGCTAGATAGCTTTGAAGATGTGCTAAAGGACCCCGAAGTCGATGCTGTAGTAATTTGTACTCCACATTCCCAGCATGAAGAACAGTTTTTTGCTGCATTAGAAGCGGGCAAACAAATTTTTTGTGAAAAACCTCTTTCGCTAACTAAAGATAGCGCTCAAAGAATGGTTCAGGCTGCCGCTGATGCTGGGCTCGTGATGGGACTTGGCCATGAGCGTAGATTTGAGTCAACGATGGAAGAGATAGCTAGACTGGTCAAATCAGGGGAGCTTGGAACAGAGCTCCATGCAGAGTCAAATTTTTCCCATAATATCTTTGCTGCTGTTGAGGAAGATGGATGGAGAGGGTCTACAGAAGAGGCCCCCGCAGCCGGAATGACCGGTATGGGCGTACATCTGACAGATTTATATATTTCAATGTTTGGACCCATTAAGAGGCTAATTGCGCAAACCGCCAGAAGGGTTTTAAAGCTCCCCACCGGTGATATTGTTAATGTGCAAATGCAGTTTGAAAGCGGTGCGACAGCATTTATTGCAGCGATTTCAGCGACTCCTTACTACGGGCGTTTTACAGTTTTTGGGGATAAAATGTGGGCTGAGGCGCGAGATGATGCTCATCCAGAGAAAGGCGGAACTACGCATCTGGTCACATGCGGCCTTGATGGTGTCCAACATACAAAAACCTTTGAACCTAAAAATGCTGTAAGAGCCAATTTAGAAGCATGGGCCAGGGCTGTTCAAGGTAAAGAGGAGTATCGATTTACTAATGAACAGAAAATTCAAAATGTTGCTGTATTAGAGGCCATTGCACGTTCTGTAAAATCAGGCAATTGGGAAGACGTATAGACAGATGATCCAAGACAGGTATACTTCAAGTATTGCCGAGAAGGTTCATATCTTATCAGCCACTTGGGTAATAGTGTTGGCTGCTATTATCTTTATTGACGTGATGGGAAGATACCTATTCAGTACACCTCTTTTAGGCGCTTCAGAGATTATTAAAAATTCTGTTGTTTCAATCACTTTCTTGCAGCTACCTTTAGCGATCTATCGCGGGGGCATGATTCGCACCACGCTTATCTATGATTTAGTAGGCTTGAAAGTGCAAAAATATTTGAAAGCGCTTATGTATATATGTGGGTTCTTATTTTTCATTGGAACCGTAGTTAGCTCAATTGCTCCTGCACAAGAGGCATTGTTAGTAAGTGAATACGAGGGTGAGGGTGCCCTCAGAGTACCTACCTATCCTGTTAGATTCCTAATAATTTTTACTTCTATATTTGCTGCTTGGGTTTATTTGAAATTATTCTTACAAGACTTACGCGAGGAGAATGCATGACTGGCATGGGCCCCGAGGTCATATTTATATCTTTAGCTATTTTATTAGTTCTGGTTCTTTTAGGTGTGCATGTTGGTATTGCGTTAGGACTTGCCAGTGTTATTGGGGTTTACTTTAGCTATGATGATGTAAATATTGCATTATCTATTCTTGGATCGACTGCCTACGAATCAATTCGAAACAGCTCTTTAGCAGTCATTCCTTTATTTATGCTGATGGGGGAAGTACTAAGTAAATCAGGAGCAGCAAGAGATTTATACTTACTTTGTAATAGGGTGATGAGAATTATTCCTGGTAGGCTCGCGGCGGCTACAGTACTTGGTAACGCAGCTTTTGCAGCTGTTTCAGGTGTTGCGATAGCCTCAGCCGCAACATTCAGCCGAATTGCTTACCCTGAGATGAAGAAGCTGGGTTATCGGAGATCTTACGCATTAGGCGTCATAGCTGGAAGTGGAAGCTTGGGAATGCTCATCCCACCAAGCGTGCTGCTTATAGTTTGGGCTATATTAACTGAAGCGTCGGTTGGGGCTTTATTTCTAGGAGGAGTTTTTCCTGGATTGCTTTTAGGGGGAACATTTATTTTGTATTGTGCCTATAAAGCTTGGAGAGAGCCTGATGTTGCACCGCTCGGCGAATCTTCGGCATTTCATCATTCAAATACTGATAGCCTGAAAAGTGGATTTGGAATTTTATCCCTAGTAGGCTTGGTTTTGGGTGGTATTTGGTTGGGAGTATTTACTCCCACTGAAGCCGCTGGGTTTGGTGCGCTTGGAAGTCTTGTCGTCGGAAAGCTTAAGGGGATGAATAAGGCCAGCTTTATGGAAGCAATTTATGATGCTGGACGTTCTACGGCACCTATTATGTTCTTATTAATTGCTGGATCTATGTACTCTCGGCTCTTGGCTATAAGTGGAGGGGTAAACATGATCCAAGATCTATTTTTTGGTCTTGGCTTAGGTCCTGTAGGCATTATATTTTTAATGACTGTCATTTGGTTATTGTTAGGAACCATTATCGATTCTATTTCAGATATTTTATTAACCGTTCCGATTTTTTATCCTATCGCTATGGCGGCCGGCATGAATGAGGTTGCTTTTGCAATTTATGGAATTTTAATAATCGAGGCTGGCTTATTGACGCCCCCACTTGGACTCTTGATATTCGCTGTAAAGTCCTCTGTACCTGATCCAGAAGTAAGCCTGAAAGATATTTTTACTGGATCGATTCCTTACTGGATCATGATAATAATTGTTGCAATTATTGTCATCGCATTTCCTGGTATTGCCTCATTTTTACCTGATCACTTTTTAGGATAATACATGAAGCAAGCCATTGGAATCATTGGTCTTGGGATAATGGGTGGTGCAATTGCACGTCATCTTAGGGATCATGATGTAGATGTCTACGGTTATGATATTTCCGACGAAGCATGTGAGTCTGCAAAAAGTCATGGGGTAGTAGTTTGTCAGAATATAGATCAACTGCTATTAAAGTCTAGATTAGTTTTTTCGAGCCTCCCAAGCGAGCAAGCATTTACAAGTGTTATTGGAAGTTTCCTTGAGCATGCAAAGAGCGACCATGTCTTAGTAGACTTGAGTACCCTATCACTGAAATCTAAGCTAGACGCATACAAATTATTTGGGGAACAAAATTTAAAGATCATTGATTGTCCAATCAGTGGTACTGGGGAACAAGCGAAGAAAGCAGACTTAGTTTTATACATAAGCGGTGAAGAGGAAATTTACCATAGTATCAGCCCTTACTTATCAATGTTTTCTAGGATGCATCGTTTTGTGGGTCCATTTGGACACGGAACTAAGTTAAAGCTTGCAGCGAATTTACTGGTAGCTATTCATAATGCAGCTACTGCTGAGGCTATTAATTTTGCACTCAAATCAGGAATTGAAGAAAAAATTATTCTTGAGCTGCTAGGCGCTGGTGCTGCAGGGTCAAAAGTTTTTGATCTAAGAGCTCCCTTGATGCTTAAAAGAGAGTATCAACCTGCGACAATGAAATTAAGTAATTGGAAAAAGGACTTAGATCTTATCGATCATCTAGGTAATTACTTAGGTATTGAAGCCCCATTATTTAAGGCTACCTATGATCAATACCTAAAGACAATTGCAGCTGAATCACCCGATGATGATACGGCTGCAATCATTGAGACGTACAAGAAGCCTTAAATTCCTGCCCGAGTATTTCCCAGAACGTTCTTATTAACAATGTTAATAGGAGGCTTTCCTTGCAATACTAATGCCACTTCATTGGGCGCCCCTTTCTGAAGCTTAATCATTGCCTCTTCGCTGTACCAAGCTGAGTGGGGATTAATAATTACATTTTCTCTATCTCGAAGGGGATGTGGATTTGGCAGTGGCTCAGGATCGGTAGTATCAAGGGCTACACCTGCTATCTCTTTTGCATCAAGAGCGGCAACCAGAGCATCTGTATTTATTATCGGACCCCTAGAGCAGTTGATCAGAATTGCATTATTTTTCATCGCCTTAAATTGTTCAGCATCAAACATATATCTAGTCTGAGGTATTAAAGGTGCGTGGATACAAACATAGTCAGAGGTCTCTAACAAATGATCGAATTCAACTTTATTGCCAGGAGTATCAAATTGCCCCTGCTCAACAAAGGGATCAGAATACTGAACATTCATACCAAGACCCGCTAAAGCTTTGGCGACATGTCTTGCAATATTACCAAACCCTACAAGACCTACCGTACTTCCAAAGAGTCTAAACATGGGTTTTCCTGGGGGCACTTCCCAACGACCGGATCTAACCAATCGATCGTAAAACGCTGTTTTTCTTGCGGCTGTTAAGAGCATTGCGACAGTATGTTCAGCAACTTCTTCAATACAATAAGTTGGATTATTCGTTACAATGATGCCTGCATCGGTAGCAGCTTTTACATCAATTGTATCCACTCCTATACCGTAACGAGCTATGATTTTGCAATTTGGCATTTTATCCATAACTTCTTTAGTAATAGGACCGCCATATGTATTCAATAGTGCGTCGCAATCTTCTGCCTCAGGAAAGAATTCATCGGGGTTAGTTTTTTGGATTGGAATAATATTAGCCAGATCACCTAAGATCTCGTGCTCTATATCAAGATTATCCCAGACATAATCAGTTAATACGACTTTAGCTTTATTGGACATTTTTTTCACTCCCGTTTTCAATCCATCTTACAATACCAGCAACACCATCAACTGCAACCATTGATCCCTCTGGAATTAATTGCGTTGCGTCTTGAACTCCTAAAACCATGGGTATGCCTCTCTCACGTGCCAGTGAGGCTAAGTGGGAAGTACTACCACCCAATTCTGCAACCACTGCAGATACTCTACCAAGAATTTGACTTAATGCTGGTCCGGCTATTGTTGTAATGAGTACATCACCAGGAGCTATTCGACTCACCTCGCATTCACAATTCACAACACAAGCTTTTCCCGTTCCCCAGCCAACGCCGGCAGGATGCCCTTTGATTCTAGGATGCTGTTCCCATACCTCATCAACCTCCACCGGGGATTGGATATGCAAAGGTCTGGCTTGCACTAAAAAAATTCCATCTTCATTCATGGCCCATTCAATTTCTGAAGCTCCATTGACCACAGTCTCGGCCTTTTTGATATATTCTGAAAGCTCTTGAAGTTGCTTTTCATTAAGACAAGCGATTGCAGCATCTTCTTTTTTTGTCGACTTGTTACCATGTGCGCAATGGACACTATGTGCTTTCTTTCCTATGGTCTGATCAATAATCTTCCCATCTTGGGTAACGACATATCGATCTGGTACAACTTCTCCCTGCGCAATTGCGGATCCTAATCCCCAGGTTGCACTAATAAGAATTTCTCCTTCGGCCGTTTGGCTTAAGCCACCCCCTGAGGCGCTAGCTTCGACTAATGGCTGAATTATTAATCCCATTGCCGTATCAAAGGGATCAAGGTCATGCGTTGCCATGTAGCGTAATGCCCTTGTTGACCATAGGGCACACCAACAAGATTTAACAGCAATTAAAAACTCTTCTTCATCTTCAATACCGAGGAAGCTCTCAAATTGACCAGCGAAGCTTGAGCCATGCCTATCCTCAACTAGAGCTGATGATCTAACGACACATTTTTTTCCATCTTGCAGAATGGCATGAAAAGCAATCAAGAGCTGCTCTTTAATCGTGCTCTCAATAGGGCTGTCAAGTAAAGCAATACGTATACGATTAGCATGACGACGCGCTGCATGATCATCATCCCCAAATACACCTTTAGCGCTATCCCACAAATTGAGGTAGGTCATTTGTGCTTTATAGGCATCGGCATGCACTGCAAAGCCTTTAGGCGTAGGAATATCCAGATGGACTAAAGCCGCTAAGTTAGCGGCTTTAGGACCATATTGGTCTGGGCTATTAGTACTTAAATCCGTTAAGGGGATTACAATGGCAGACATACAATTCCCCTAATCGGTTAAACTACTTACGGTCTGCAGCGTATTTAGATGCGTAACCATCAATCGGCTTGACAGTGGTTATCTTCTCTACTGGGAAGTTAGATACGATCTCAGTGCGATCACTGTGAACGATCAGCATTTCCTCAATACGCACGCCCCACTCAAATGGAATACCATGTTGAGTTTCAAGCGCAAAGACCATGCCTTCTTTAATTTCTAGAGGATGATCTAATGACCAGATACGAGAAATTACTGGCTGGTCATATTGCGCAAGCCCAAGGCCGTGTCCCCAAAGGTTTGCTGCAGCCTCATCCTCTTCTTTATAACCCCAAATTTCAGCTGAAGGCCATTTTGAAGCAATATCTTTGGTAGTAGCACCAGGCTTTACCTCTCTAATGGCATCGTATAACCACTTGAGTGCCTCAGCATAAATTTCATTTTGGTGTTCTGTTGGTTCTTTACCAACGCAGTAGGTTCTGTAGTAACAAGACTTATAGCCATTCCATGTTAGCGCTGCTAAGTCCATGAATACTATTTCACCAGGCTTAATGATTCGGTCAGAGAAGTTTCTCCAGTTAGGCCAAGTATTTGGACCAGAGGAGACAATCACATCTTCTACGTCTTCAATACCTGGAATGTTGTATAAAAATTCCATGATATGAGCGGTGACTTGATTTTCAGTTAAGCCAGGCTTAAGGAAGTTCATACACTCCCAGTGTGCGGCATCACCAATTGCACCTACCATACGTATACATTCTTGCTCATCCTCATTTTTAATAGCGCGAGCTTCCATCATGGCAGTCATACCATCAGTCCATTCAATGCCTGCATCTTTAAATGCATCAATAAGATTGATATCAATAAAATCAACGCCTAGTTTCATACCGTCCACATTGCTTTTTTTCATTTCTTGTATCACAGCTTTAGTGAACTTTTTAACTTGTTGATCAGAAGCAGGACCTGCGGCCCCTTTAATCCAGGCATAAGAATATCTGACATTTTCTTTTGGAAGCCATGGAGAATGTCTTCTCACTTGCATACCAATGTCGCCTTGCTCAAAGAGTACCGGTGCATCATCACCGCATAACATGGCATATCTTAATCCAGGCTTTAGTTTGTTCCATCCAGGGGTCAGTGTGCTAGTCACGTATCTGATGTTTTCATCGTACATAAGTAACATAGCACCTAAACCGTGTTCTTTCATTTTTGCGCGTGCGCGCTCGAGACGATAAGTGCGCAGACGATCCCAATTGATCCTTTGCTGCCAGTCCATCCCCAACATTCCAAAATTTGCCATATCCGACTCCTCGGTTAATAGTTATTAAAAAATCTTGCTTTAACAAGACGATTGTCTTTAAGCACGGATGATGCCCCCAAGACCGTAAAGTACGTTTATTTTATATGCAGAAATAACTTAATTAAAGACATAAAAAAAATAAATTTATTGTACTTCTATGGGAAGAGGATATCGCCCTAATTCTTGTGCATCAGGTGCGGAACAACTAATGCATGATAGGGATCCGAGCGGATTGCCCTCAATAATGCTTTGTATCCACTGACTAAAGCTAATACCTCCAATTCCAAGACCGTAAAAACGGTCATAAGTAAAGGGTAATCCTCTACTGCCATTACCCGGATTATTTACTGAAAAGTAGTAGCCAAGGGCATTTACATGACTGTCACCCCCCAAAGTAAAAGTATTTAAATTTTCTAGGTTACTTTGTAAGTATGTTTGTCCGTCTAGGATGATGTTATTCACAGGCTCGTCTCTGCCCAGATAACTTGCCATCTCAGCAAAGACGCGATCATGACTCGAGATAATTTGCGTAAAAGTTAATTCTGGATTGGCTTTACCGGCAGCCACCATGATGTCATTGAGATGATAATTATTGGGCAACTGATTGAAAAATTCGGGATAATTCAGAAAGACTTGCTCAGCGTTCCATACTTGTAACCATCCTCTTGTATGTTCAGGAATTTGAATTGCTCCAATCCCATCACCTAAATGAAAAATTTCTAGCTCTGGGAATCGATCTTTTATGAGGTGCACATAAAAGGGTGTGCCATAACTTCCAGAGGTAGACCCACTGATTACAAGAGTTTTGATTTGATCATTATTTTGAAATAACCAATTGATAGCACTCATCGCATTGTTATAGCCACTGAAATAAAGCAATTCAGAATATTGGTTTTCTAGAAGGGGAGAATCATTGATAAGAGTTCCATCACCGATATGCATATCACCGGTGCAGTAACCTACATGCAAATGAGAGTATCCATAAAATGGATTTTTTGGATCGTCAAGGAAAATACCTGCATTGATGGGTGTGTCATCTGCCGTGACAGTTTTCGGACCCATATCGAGTCTTCCAGTTGGCTCATTGCTGCAAGTTAATCCAGACCAGCAAGTCCCTCCGCCTGGAAAAGAGATGACTACCTTTTCTGGATTGTCAGGTTTAACAAAAAAAGCATAGGGATCCTGATAGATGCATTGGGTATCGTCTCCAGGATAAATCATATTCCAGTCCGAAGTGAGGTCCTCCCATGCAGGAGAGACGTCAAAGTGCTCAGGGGCTTGTCCATACGCATAGGAAAGATGAAAAAAAATAAGAACAAATATATGTTTAGATTTAAGTTTCATAAAAATTTTCCGGTAGGGGTATGTATTCAGAGTCATTTTCAATTTTAGGGAATTGCTGATTGCGCCATCTCTCCGCTGCCTCTTCAATTTTTTGAGGATCATGGCTAGCAAAATTCCATTTAAGGTATGGTTGGTAACCGAGGGGCTTCCCGCCAAAAATAATTAATCTAGAATTATTTTCTGCAACAATATTTATAGATTTTGAATTTGATTCAGCAAGCTCATTGGAAGAAATAGAGCTCTCGTTCACTTTAAAATTTCCTGACACAGAATAAATCGCTATTTCATTTTCATCATCAAATTTCAAATTAAGTTTTTCTTGATCGCTAAAAAAGAAAGAAAGCACAAAAGCATCATTAAATTGATCCGCATGATAATTTTTATAGCTCCCAAGGATAAGTTCAGCATTTACCCCATCTACCTCAAAACGAGGAACATCTGAGCAATGGCTGAAGCGACCCAACTCATTTTGCATCTCTACAGGCTGACCGATCCAAAACTGAAGTCCATTAATCTTAAATTCAGTATCACTCTTAGTCCTTTCTGAATGAACTATACCTGAACCAGAAACCATAAGATTAGTACCTCCAGGAAGTAGGGTAATATAATTTTTAAGGGAGTCCTCATGAGTGAGCTCACCATCAAAAAGATAAGTTAATGTAGCAAGGCCTATGTGAGGATGAGGACGTATGTTAATCGGTACTTGTGGCTCAATTAACCCCGGACCCATATGGTCAAAAAATATAAAGGGACCGATCGAATCAAATTTCTTTCTAGGTAGGAGCCTTCTTACTTCAAGCCCTCCAAGATTAAATATTTTTCCTGTTGATTTTACCACCATAAAAAAGCCCCACCCAAAGTAGGGTGGGACTAATTATTTTATCTTAAGTAATATTTAACAAGTTGCTTAGATTGCCCCCTAGAATCGCTCTCTTATCTTCTTCGGTTAAGTAGCTTGCCTCTAAGATAAGTTGCATGGTATCTGGCCAGTTAAATGGAAGATCTGTTCCATACACCACCTGCGTTGCTCCCATTTCAGCAACCAAGTGACGCAATCCCTCGTGAGAAAATACCATCGAATCAGCATATATTTGTGTTCTGAGGTAATCACTAGGAAGTTTTTGATTGAGACAATCAGCATTATTTCTTACTTCACATGCCACTTCAGCACGACCTAAATAAGAAGGAAGATACCCTCCACCGTGTGCTCCGCAAACTCTCAGCCCCGGGAATCGATCAAAGACCCCATCAAAGATCATTTTGGTCAAAAAGATAGTTGTCTCAAGTGGATTGCCGATGATGTTACCAAGCTCACCGCGCCCAGCTAAACTTCCATCCATGATGACATTATCTGCACCACCTGGATGCATAAACACCGGAACCCCTAATTCCTGAGCTTTAGCCCAGAAAGGATCATACTTCTCGCTTGTGGGCTCTTCGCCCATAACATGACCACCTACCGATGCCCCTCTGTGACCAAGCTCAGTCACTGCATATTCAAGTTGCTCAGCTGCTAACTCTGGGAATTGAAGTGCAACTGAGGTGAGCGCAACAAACCTGTCAGGATGTTGGTTGACCCAAGCTGCTAAGCCTGAATCATGAGCACTCACGATCTCTGCAGCCATGGACTCATCAGCGCCATACCACCAATAATTGTTAACACTCAGTGCTTGATACTCGAGGCCAAGCGCGTTCATTTGCTCAATCCTGGTATCACTTAGCGCTTGCCAAGGAGCAAAACCTCTTTCGAAGGGCGTGCCGTTTACAATCTCAGCCACTTCTGGAAACACACAATGCGCATGGATATCAACTGTTCTGACAGGACGTCCGCTCAGCATTGGAGGTGCAAACTCATGGTGCGCTGCTAACAAATTTTTGCTCACACCCATCGCACCTATGCCTAATGCACCAGCTTGTAAAAATTTTCGTCTACTATTCATAAATTATTCCCCTAACGTTAGTGATTCTCATTAAGCAGACAGTATATACATAGAATATTCATAGAAACAACAATTTTAGGCGCTTATGAATCCAGTCAATATTTGTAGAAGAATTTTATTTTTTAACCTATATGAAAATCCTTAAGTTATTGAATTTATTGGTTAAAATGGGTGAAAAATTTAAATAGTAAATTGTTGTCAAAATGCAACAAGCACATGCGTAAAAAACTTGTCATATGAAATATTGACAGGCATATTTATAAGTGAGAATTATTTTTATTAACAAAACATTTGGGGGAATTAATGTCTAAATTTATAACTAGACTTCTTCAAGTTTCGGGTATGGGTGCAATCGCGCTCTCCATTCCTACTCAAGTGGTTAACGCTCAATCTGCATCTGCCGCGGCGATGCTAGAAGAGGTAGTGGTTACCGCGCGAAGACGAGAAGAGAATCTTCAAGACCTTCCTTTATCGATACAGGCTTTGACCGCTGATGCGCTAGAAGCACAAGGTATCATTAATATTGAGGAGCTTACAGACTTTGTACCAAACGTGGTGCTTGGTGATGCAACAAGGGCAAACGATACCAGACTCTTTATTAGAGGCGTGGGCGGTGGTTTCTCAAACCCTGCTCAGGTATTTGGTGTGGGTACCTATATCGATGGTCACTACATCTCAGGAAGCTTGGGCGCCTTTATGAGTACGCTTGATGTTGATCGTATCGAGGTCCTTCGTGGACCGCAGGGCACGCTCTTTGGTAAAAATACCACCGGGGGCGCGATCAGTGTGGTTACCGCTAAGCCTCAGGCTGAGAACGATGCATACGTGCAAGTAAGAGGTGGTGCCTACGGTCGCCAAGACCTAAGACTCATGCTCAATACTCCACTGAGTGAGAACCTTTATTTTAGAGGTAATTTCGCGAGAGAGTATTTTGATGGCTACTACAAAAATGCGGCCGCTGATGTATACTCCGCTTTAGATGAGTACACAGGCGGTGAGGAGCAAACCAGCACTGGTCTTGCGCTGCGTTTTTTACCAAACGACGAATGGACGGTTGATTTAAGATTGATGCTTTCCTACGACCGTGACGAGAACCAAGGAGGCCTATGTCGTGCCTATCCTGATGAAGATGTATACAACGCTATTCATGGACAGGTATTTGCTGGTCCAGACGGCGTGACCGGCACTTCTGATGATGTCGTTGGAAACCTTGTAGGGGTTCCTGATGGCGGATACGCTGACGGTGAAGGCTTCTGGGGTGGCTTAAGCAGAGGCATTCGAATAGATGGAGAAGATCCTGATCGAGTGGATGATTATCCAAGAAGTGCTGGCAGAGGCGGGCTTTATCCTGGTGCTAACGCAGCTTACTTAAACTACTGTGCGCAAGCATGGGAGAACGGTGATAAGTGGACCACCTATCAAGATGCTCAGACAGTGTCAAATGTCGACAATGAGATGGCGATGTTAGATATCAACTACGCACCGAGTGACGGTATGATCGGTCCATTAAGTGACGCATCACTGCAGATCAAAGGTGCATGGCGCTACACATCATATTCTTATTATCAAGATAGAGATATGGGGCCTGGCATTATTGATCATATTGGTAACTCTCCGATTGATAGTCGTGGTGTGAACCGATATACCGATGAGGTCGAGGTGATCTTAACCGGCAATCTAAGCGATAGGGCAACCCTGACCTCTGGTTTCTATTACTTTGATGATCAGGCGCAGTCAGGAGATAGAACTTGTATCAGTAAATGGCTAGAGGCATCTGATCCATTAGATTTCGAGCCGTTTACCTGTACTCCTGAGGGAGGAACCTTCTTCCATAGAATCCCAGATGCAGACGCTGGGTATTCCTTTGGAAGTTTTAACACGGTACTGGGTACTTCAACCGCGCTTTATTCGCATGTTAACTACAGCCTTACTGATGATCTAACATTAGCTGTGGGCGCAAGAGCCATGAAGGATGACCGCGTTGGAAGAAACCTTGAACACGGTGCAGACAAGGGATCATGCTTATCGCAGCTGGGCAGCTTAACAATGTGTAGCGCGGCGACATGGACTATTACGCCTGAATCATTAGGCGGGGAGCTTGCGATGAACTCAGAGGCCAGTTACTCTCATGTAACACCGGCTATTAGTTTGACCAAGTCATTGGCACCAAGCGGTAGTCTTGATAGCGGTATTATCTATGCCAGCTACTCTGAGGGTTACCTCACAGGTGCGTTTAACGATGAGTTAAACCCATACAACCCAGAGATGACCTCAGCGCAACGCGCTGCGGTGCAATCGATTGTTGCTTACAACCCAGAGTACATCGCTAACTACGAAGCTGGATTTAAAGCGACGATGGCTGGCGGTAATTTGAGAATTGCCTCAGCAGTATTCTTTATGGATTACACCGAGAAGCAAGAGGCCATCGAGCAGGATAACCCAACTGGTATCTATGGTCCTGATGATACTATCGAGTACACCACCAATGCGGCAGATGTAAGCATTACCGGTGTTGAGCTTGAGGTGAGAGCGATTCCTTGGGAAAACGGCTTTATCTCAGTTGACTTTGGTGTATTAAAT
>Ga0255778_10000389_pt1 | contig 40616 bp, 47 predicted proteins | sample 071ome_31_FD_179976 | JGI IMG/M metagenome (GOLD analysis project Ga0255778, IMG submission 179976) | Coastal salt marsh microbial communities from the Groves Creek Marsh, Skidaway Island, Georgia - 071405CT metaG (version 2) | ecosystem: Environmental > Aquatic > Marine > Intertidal zone >...
AATTTGTGCATCTCATGCAGGAATTACGTTGGGTGAAGATGGGGCTACACATCAAATTTTGGAAGATATTGGATTAATGAAGATGTTGCCCGGTATGACAGTTATTAATCCATGTGATTTTAATCAAACTAAAGCTGCAACAAAAGCTATATCAAAAATTAATGGTCCAGTTTATTTAAGATTTGGTAGACCTAAAGTACCAAATTTTACATCTGATTCAATAGATTTTGAAATTGGTAAAGGAATTAAATTGGTTGAAGGTAATGATGTTACTATAATAGCGACTGGACATTTAGTTTGGGAGGCTTTGGAAGCTGAAAAAGAGTTATCCAAAATAGGAATAAGTGCTGAAGTTATAAATATTCATACAATTAAACCTTTAGACGAAGATATTGTCTTAAAATCAGCAAATAAAACAAAGTGTGTTGTTTCATGCGAAGAACATAATATTATTGGAGGGTTAGGAGAATCTATTTCAAGAGTTTTAGTCAATAATTTTTTATGTCCAATGGAGTTTGTTGGTGTTAATGATAAATTTGGTGAATCAGGCACACCCAGTGAACTTATGGAAAAATATGGTTTAAACTCTGAAAACATCATTAAGAAATGCAAAAAAGTAATTTCAAGAAAAAACTAATTATACTAAAGGCTTTTTTAATCTTATTTATGATCAGCAGTTCTGCCACTGCTCAAATTGAATTTGGAATTAAAGGTGGATTAAATTTTAATTCTGGTTTAAATGAAACTTATCTAATTGAAGCCTTACAAAGCCAAGGAAAACCTGATGGTGACTTTAATATTTTTGATAAAAAAACTGGTCATTTTTTTGGTCTATATTCAAAAATCAAATTTGGTGGGTTTTTCTTACAACCAGAATTCCTATATACAAAGATTAACAGTAAATATGATCTAACATATTCTTGGAATATTATGGGAGAAATTGTTGATGAATTTTCCGAAAACAGAATTCAAATCCCAGTAACTGTTGGTATTGATTTATTACAAGGAAAATTAAGTTTTTTTGGAGGTCCAGCCTTTAATTTCATTTCTGATGTATATTTCACTGAGAATAATGAAGATCAGTCAATTGCTGATTTATATGAAAAATCACTAATTACACTACAGTATGGTATGTCTTTAAATTTTGGAAAACTCGGTTTTGATTTTAGGATTAATAGAGGTTTTGGAGAAAAAGAAATTGTTTACGTTGAAAAAGTTTTGGGAGGAAACAAAAATCAGATTGTACGAACAGACGGACTGATGACTATGTTGTCAGCAAAATATAGGTTTTAGTTATCCGGGTCTAAATAATCTGGAACACCATCACCGTCAGTATCATCAATAACTCCATCATTATTCTTGTCTAATTCGTCTTTTGTTAAGACTCCATCACCATCATCATCATTATCTCTATAATTAGCAAAGCCGTCTGAGTCTGTATCATCATTCTCAAAATCTCTATCACCATCCACATCTTCATTAATAGTTAAGACATTATCATTATCATGATCAGTAACATTAATAGTCATCATATCAACAGAGAATATTAAAGGAGAATATGCTGGAATAATTGTAGTGCCGTTTTGAAAGTAACCTAGACCTGATGGCATGATAACGAATCCTATACCAAAATTTTTGAACTCATAAGTCCCATCAATATTTATTATAATTTCACCTCTTTTTAAATTTGGAATAAACTCTTTAAAACCTTTAACTAGATTCTTTGCTTCTAGCCAAACAGGTGCTTTTCTAAAATCAAAAGTTTTATTATTAAATAAAAACCCCTTATAAGAAACATAAATTGAATCAGCAATAGTTGGATTAGATCCAGAACCTTCTCTAATTACATGATAATATAAATTGTGTTTTATTATATTGTCGTTCTCATCTTTGACATCTATTTCAATAGTTGAGACTTGGTCATATAATGAAGTTTTTGATGCATTATCTCCAGCAATAGTGTCAATTATAAACTCCGTGGTTTCGTTTGGATTTAGGTTTAAAAAATCTTCATAGTTGTAGAAATGAGTTTGCATAAATTCAATTATAGAATCATTTTCAACAATGTATTGTTCAGCCATATCTCGTGGTGGTTCAACATTATCTTCTTCAGAATCTTTCTTACAAGAAAAAAATATTAGTGATATGGAAAGAATTAAAAAATGTGATTTATTAATTTTAATCAAAGTGAACATTTTTAAACAGGCGCAAGATACAATTTTCTAAATATTTTATGTTAGATTTATAATGATATTTCATATGAAAAAACAAGTATTAGATTTCGAAAAAATAAGTAGAATTTGCGGAAGACTTGCCTATCAAATTCTTGAAAATAACATTTATGAAGATGAAATCCTTTTAGTTGGGATTAAAGAAAAAGGATATGAAATAGCAAAAATAATTGAGCAAAAACTAAAGGATATTACCTCAAGTAAAGTACACTTAAAATCAATAACGATAGATAAAAAAAATTCAAATCAAATATCTAAATTTGACATTAATTTCAATCAAATACCAAAAAGTGTTTATTTAGTTGATGATGTTCTCAACACAGGTAAAACACTCATGTTTGCTGTAAACTCACTTTTGAAGTATGATTTTGACCTGATAAAAACTCTTGTTTTGATAGATAGAAATCACAAAAGATTTCCAATAAAAGTAGATTTTAAAGGCATCTCTCTCTCCACAAATCTAGACGATACTGTTAAATTAATTTCAGAAAATAAAAATTTGGAGGCAGTTCTAGTTTAAAAGAGACAAAATCTCTTTAACTACATTTTTAGAGTCGCTTCTGTTAGATGTTATTGAGTGAGTTGCCATAGAGTAAAATGGTCTTCTTTCAAAATAATGTTTATTAATAAATTGTTTCATTTCTTCTATTGTGTCAATTGAAGAAATAAGTGGTCTTTTCTCTTTTTTCTTAAATAATCTTTCGGAAAGTATTTCAGAATTTACATCAATAAAAAAAACATTTGTTGTGTAAGAAAGAATCAGACTCATATTATCATGATAACATGGCGTCCCTCCACCTAAAGAAAGAACACAATTCTTATAATTACTTAACACAGAATTCAATTCAGAATTCTCTATACTTCTAAATTTAATTTCACCTAGATCATTAAATATTTGAGTAATTGACTTTGAATATTTTTTTTCAATAACACTATCTAAGTCTACGAATTTTACATTCAATTTTTGTGAAAGCTTCTTTCCTACAGAACTCTTTCCACAACCCATATAACCGATCAAAACGATAACTGAATTATCACTCATAAATGTGAAATATATTATTAAACAAATTTATGAGAAATAATCTTTGAATAATATATTAATGGTCCTATATTTGCAGGCGTTGAAAATAGACCTGGTAGCTCAGTTGGTAGAGCATCTCCCTTTTAAGGAGAGGGTCCTGGGTTCGAGCCCCAGCCAGGTCACTTCTCTAGCGCACGTGGCGGAATTGGTAGACGCGCTAGGTTGAGGGCCTAGTGGGAAGTTTTCCCTTGGAGGTTCGATTCCTCTCGTGTGCACAATCTTATTTTTAATATATTGAGTAAACAAATTTTTATCATTGGCTCAGGATTCTCCTCTTTATCTGCAGCTTGCTATTTGTCAAAAAAAGGGTATAATGTTTCTGTTTTTGAAAAAAATAAAAATTTTGGTGGTAGAGCTAGGCAGTTTGAGTCGAATGGATTTACATTTGATATGGGGCCTAGCTGGTATTGGATGCCTGATGTTTTTGAAAGATTTTTCAATGATTTCGGTAAAAAGGTTTCAGATCTATATGAACTTAAAAAATTAAATCCAGCATACAGAGTAGTTTTCGATAAAAATTCTCAGTTTGAAATTGAAGATAACATTAATTCAATAGTCAAATTATTCGAAAAGCACGAAAAAGGTAGTGGAAAGAAATTAGAGTCATTTATGAAAGAGGCTAAAGATAATTATGACTTAGCTGTGACCAATATGCTTTATAAAATGCCTGGTTTATCACCTCTGGAATTAGTGAATTCGAAAACTATCGCAAAAGCCAATTTATTTCTTACTAATATTAAAAAGCAAATTGAAAAAAGATTTAAAAATCATAAACTGAGATCTATTTTACAGTTTCCAGTTCTATTTCTTGGAGCTAAACCATCCAATACACCGGCATTCTATAATTTCATGAATTATGCTGATTTTGGTTTGGGAACTTGGCAACCAAAAAATGGATTTTTTGATGTTGTAAAAGCAATGATTAAAGTTGCCAAAGAAAATGGTGTAAAATTTTACAATAATTCAAATATCGAGAAAATTGAAGTTCAAAATGGTCAGGTATATGGTATTTCAATTAATAATAAAATTCATAAATGTGACATACTTATTTCAGGTGCTGATTATGCTCATACTGAAAAATTACTTCCCAAAGAACTTAGGCAGTATTCTGATAAGTATTGGGATACTAGAACCTGGTCACCATCATCCCTGCTTTTTTACATAGGACTGAATAAAAAAATAAATAATTTAAATCACCATAATCTATTTTTTGATACTGATTTTGATAAGCATGCTGATGAAATTTACTCAAACCCAAAGTGGCCTGAATCTCCGTTATTTTATCTAAATATTACAAGCAAAACTTTTAAACATACAGCGCCTAAAGGTCATGAGAATTGTTTTATATTAATACCCATTGCAACAGATTTAGAGGATAATGAAGATATTAGAAATAAATACTTTGAAATAGTTGCTAAAAGGTTGTTCTCAATAACTGGTTATGATCTAAAAAAACACATTGTTTTCAAAAAAAGTTATTGTATCAAAGAATTTAAATCTGATTATAACTCATATGGTGGAAATGCATATGGATTAGCAAATACCTTAACTCAAACTGCATTTCTAAGACCTAACCTTAAAAGTAAGAAAGTAAAAAAATTGTATTTTAGTGGACAGCTGACGGTTCCAGGACCAGGTGTTCCACCTGCTGTAGTTTCTGGCAAGCTTGTTGCGGATTTAATACAAAAGAATGAAGGATCTATTTGATAAAGTTTCTCTTGAATGTTCTAAGAACGTTACAAATTCTTATAGTACATCTTTTAGTCTAGCAACAAAAATGCTTTCAAAAAATATAAGACAAGACATATATAATATTTATGGATTTGTCAGACTTGCAGATGAAATAGTAGATACATTTCATGATTTTGACAAAAAAATTCTTTTAGACAGATTTATTGATGAACTTGATTATTCTCTAAAAAATAATATAAGTACCAATCCAATACTCAACTCTTTTCAATTTACAGTCAATAAATATAAAATTGATTACGAATTAATAGATGCATTCTTGACCAGTATGAAAATGGATTTGAAAAAAGTAAAGTATTCAACTGAAAAAGAATATAAAGATTACATATATGGTTCTGCCGATGTCGTAGGATTGATGTGCCTTAAAGTTTTTGTAGGTGGTGATAAAGAAACATACAACAGACTTAAGCCAAGTGCAATGTCACTAGGAAGTGCGTTTCAAAAAGTTAATTTTTTAAGAGATCTTAATGCAGATTACAGTCTACTGAATAGAACATATTTTCCAAATTTAGATTTTAATGAATTTGACGATGATGCAAAAATGTTAATTATGAATGAAATTGAAGAAGATTTTAGAAAAGCTCTCAAAGGTATATATGAGCTACCAAATAATTCTAAGTTTGGAGTTTATGCAGCATATAAATATTATAAGAGACTTTTAAAGAAATTAAAAAAGACTTCATACCTAAAGATCAAAAATCAAAGAGTAAGGGTTCCAAATTATCAGAAAGTTGATGTCTTGGCAAGATCTTATGTTAGATATAGATTAAATATTCTTTAAAAATGGAAACTATTGTTTGGATTTTAGCTCTAATTGGTTCATTTTCTATTATGGAATTTATGGCTTGGTTTACCCACAAATACATTATGCACGGATTTCTATGGTCATTACATAAAGATCATCACAAGAAAGATCATAAGTCATGGTTTGAAAGAAATGATACTTTTTTCATTTTCTATGCTGTTGTTAGTATGATATTCGTAATTAGTTGGTCTGATTATGGTTTTACATTAGGATTACCAATCGCTATAGGTATATTTTTATATGGTTTAACCTACTTCATAGTTCACGACATATTTATACACCAGAGGTTTAAAATATTTAGAAACATTGACAACAAATATGCTAGAGGGGTTAGAAGGGCTCACAAAATACATCACAAAAATATTAACAAAGATGGTGGTGAATGTTTTGGAATGCTTGTAGTGCCTTTTAAGTACTTTAAATAAGTGTCATTTTGACTGCAGCCTCTGCACAATCATAACCTTTATTTCCATGCTTACCCCCACTCCTATCAAGAGCTTGTTGATAATCATTATCAGTTAGGAGACATAATATTATAGGACAATTTCCAACAATATTTAAATCTTTTATTCCGTTACAAACACTTTGAGAAATAAAATCAAAATGTTTAGTTTCACCTTGAATAATACTTCCAATAGCGATTATTGCATCTAAATCATGGTCAGATTGCATTTTAACACATCCACTAATGAGTTCAAAACTTCCTGGAACACTATAGTGTTGAATACTATCCTTATTAATATCGATTTTTGAAAAAAATTCATAAGCGCCATTCAAAAGTCTTTCAATAATTTCAGAATTCCATTCAGATGAAACTATACCAAATTTTTTATTGGATGATTGCTTTAAAACTTCAATACTGTATGATGGCTTATAGTGAGAAGACATTTAATTGACTTGAGACAATTTAATATCAATATTGATTGATTGCTGAGAATCTGGATAATCTTCCTTAATTTCTTCAAAATATTTTTTTGCTTTATTTTTTTTATTCAATCTTAAGCAAATACTACCTGATTTGTCTAAAATAATTGGTCTTAAGAAACTATTTGATGTTACTGATAAAGCCTTCTCATAATAATTTAAACCATCATCAAGTTGATTTAGTTGAACAAAAGAATCTCCAATTGTAGATAGGGCTAAAGTTCCTAAAAATTCATCATCTGAGTTAAAGTCATTTAAATACTTTATTGCCAAATCATATTTTTTCAAGTTGAAGTATGCTATTCCAGCAGAGTAGTTTGAAATATTTGCTGCTGGTGTTCCTGAATAATCTTCAATAATGTCAAGAAAACCGTACTTACCATCGGCTCCATTAAGTGATAAATTATATAACGAGTCAGATGTTTCAGCAGCTTCAACGGCTAAGTTGAAATATTTTTGAGCTGTAAAAAGCTCAGCATTACTTTCATCAACTTTAGGTTGATAGATTAATTTATCATATCCAAAATACAACACAAAAACAATAACAATTCCAGAGATTAATCCAACTAAGAGTTTTTGATATTTATTAATAAAAATCTCTGTTTTTGAAGCTCCCTGATCCAGGGATTCAAACACTTGTTTAGTAGAGCTTACATTATTTCCAACACCAGGTTTATCTACTTTTGATTTTGATCTTTTCTTATATGTTGCCATAACTCACGCAAAAATAAAATTTTATTCTAAGGTACAAGAAGAATACTTAATTATTTTCTATAATTTGCATTGAGTATAAATCACTTAATGATACATAATTTTCTTCACAAACTACAAGTATTTAATTACAAGAATATTGTAGAGAATGAATTTATCTTTGATAAAAAAATTAATTGTCTGGTAGGTGATAATGGGGTTGGAAAAACTAATATTCTAGATACTATTTATCACTTATCCATTGGTAAAAGTTATTTTAAATTAAAAAATGATCAAATAATTAATAATGATTCTGATTTTTTGTTGATTGAAGGAGATTTTGAATGTAATGAAAAAAAAGAAAATATAATTTGTAGCATAAAAAGAGGTGGTAAAAAGGTTTTAAAAAGAAATTCAAAAGTTTACAAAAAATTCTCAAATCACATAGGACTTATACCTGTAGTCATGATCTCACCCTATGATACCGATTTAATAAATGAAGGCAGTATAGAAAGAAGAAAATTTATTGATAGCATAATTTCTCAAAATGACAAAAATTACCTTCAAGATTTAATTGATTACAATAAAATAATTCAGAATAGAAATAAACTTTTAAAAAATTCAAGTTATAATACAAAATCAAATCTTGAAATGATAGATGTTTATGATGATAAGATAATTGAATTATCAGATCCTATTCATGAAAAAAGAATAAGTTTTGTTACAGAATTTTTACCATATTTTTTAGAAAAATATAATGATATCTCATCAGGGAAAGAAAACGTTAATATATATTACAAAAGCGATCTCAATGATAAATCAATTAAAGAAATTTTAAAGGAAACTTTAAAAAAGGATTTTATTTTACAATATACTAGTGCTGGAATACACAAAGATGATTTAATACTTGAGATTGATAGTAATCCAGTTAAAAAATTTGGAAGTCAAGGACAACAAAAATCATTTATAATTGCATTAAAACTAGCTCAATTTGAATATTTAAAAGTAAAAACAGGAATATCACCTATTTTATTGATGGATGATATATTTGACAAACTTGATTTTAATAGAGTCAAAAACATAGTCAATTTAGTTAATTCAAGTAACTTTGGACAGTTATTTATTTCTGATACTGATAATGATCGTATTGTCAAAATATTAGAAAGTTTAAATCTTTCCTCAAAGGTTTTTAGATTATGAAAAGAATTAGAAAAACAGAGAGAATAAATGTTATGCTTAATGATTTTATGAATCAAGAGAAAATATCAGATGGTATTTTTAATGTAAAAATTAATGAAGCATGGAAGAAATCAGTTGGAAAAAATGTTTATAAATACACCAAATCTGTTAATCTTAAAGACAATATTCTATACATTGAGGTTGACAACCCAATTCTAAAACAGGAGATTCTTTACAGTAAGCAAAAAATAATTGATATGCTTAATGAAGAAGTCAACGAAAAAATTATAGATAAAATTATTTTAAGATAAAATTTCTCTTCCAGAAAAGTGAAAAGATGCTTCAATTAGAGCATTATCATCACTGTCTGATCCATGAACAGAATTTTCGCCTTTAGAAATCGCATACTTTTTTCTAATTGTACCCTCATCCGCCGTGCTTGGATCTGTATCACCAATGAGTTTTCTGAAATCTGAAACTGCATTGTCTTTCTCTAAAAAAGCTGCAACTATTGGACTTCTACTTATATAAGATGTCAATTCATTGAAAAAAGGTCTTTCTTTATGAACAGAATAGAAAGTTTCAGCTTCATTTATGCTAATTTGAGTTAGTTTTAAAGCAATGATTTTAAAACCAGCATCAGTTATATCTTTGAGGATATCCCCAATTAAGCCTCTTTCAACAGCGTCAGGCTTAATCATCATAAAAGTTTTGTTTGACATTTTATTTTTTTTGCAAACCTAACAAAAAGAATCAAATGAAATGTTGTAATTTAATTTTTAATGATCAAAGAGATATCTATTGTTGGAACTGGAAATTTAGCTTACCATTTTGTTCAGATGATATCAAGTGTCGATGGACTAAATATTAATGAAATAATAGGTAGGCATGAAAAGATTCCAAAAGCTTTTAGAAAATTTGAATTAAACTATAGCTCAAATATATCCAACATATTAAAAAGTGATTTATATCTGATCCTAGTTTCAGATGACTATATAAAAGACATTTGCTTAAATCTTAAAAATCTGAAGGGTATAGTTTCACATTGTTCTGGTAGTATTGACATTGAAGTTTTGAAAGAATGTAACAACTATGGTGTGATATATCCATTACAAACATTCAGCATGAAGTCAAAATTAGATTACTCTAAAATCCCTTTTTTATTAGAAGCTTCGGATAATGAGGTTAAATGTCAATTAAATGAATTTATTTCAAAGATTTCTAAAAATATATCCTTTGAAAACTCAGAATCCAGATTTATTTATCATATAACAGCTGTAATTATAAATAATTTTACTAATCACTTAATTGTAAAAAGTCAACAAATTATTAAATCGAATAATCTTAATTTAGAATTTCTACATCCACTTATTGAGGAAACGATTAAAAAAACTGAAGTCATCTCTGCGCTGGAAGCTCAAACTGGACCTGCAAAAAGAAACGACAAAATTACTATGGAAAAACATATTGATTATTTAAAAAAATATGACGTCGAAAAACTATATCGGGCAATTAGCGATTCAATAATTAATACTAATTTTATGAAAGATGAGCTATAAATTAAAACTAAAAAATATTAAAAATTTTGTTTTTGATGTTGATGGAGTGTTCACTGACGGATCTATTTTAGTTGATTCACGGGGCGAGGAATACAGAACTTTTAATACAAAAGACGGTATTGCTGTTAAATTAGCTACAGACTTAAATTATAATATCTGTGTAATAAGTGGGGGGAATAATGAAGGTGTTAGAAAAAGACTTGAGAGACTAGGTGTACGCAATGTATATCTAGGGGTGGGAAATAAAAAAGATGTCTACTTAAAATTTCTTTCTGATAATGATTTAAAAAATGATGAGACTGTTTACATGGGAGATGATTTACCTGATGAAGAAATTCTTAAATTATGTGGTTTATCAACTTGTCCATATGATGCATGCCCTGAAATTAGAGAAATTGTTGATTATATAAGTATTAAGAAGGGTGGAGATGGATGTGTAAGAGATATAATCGAACAAGTTTTAAGAATTCAAGAAAACTGGAAAATTCACCACGATTCAAAAAACATATGATGTCTAATTGGAAAAAAGAATATTCTCTAGTTCTTATATTAAATTTTATATATCTGATTGTTTTTACACTTCTGATGTAATATGGTAATTTTTGATTGGATTGTTCTAACCCTAACAATTTTATTTATTGTTGTATACGGTGCTGTAAAGACAAGTAAAAGTTCAAACATAAAATCATTTTTAAAAGACAACAACAATACTAATTGGTTTACTATTGGAGTATCTGTCATGGCTACTCAGGCAAGTGCAATCACTTTCCTTTCAACCCCAGGTCAAGCATATAATGATGGTATGGGTTTTCTACAATTTTATCTAGGATTACCGCTTGCAATGATAATAATATGTGCCTTTTTTGTTCCATTGTATCACAAGCTTAAAGTTTACACAGCTTATGAGTTTTTAGAAAAAAGGTTTGATCAAAAAACAAGAACATTGGGTGCAGTGTTATTTCTTATACAAAGAGGGTTAGCCGCTGGTATTACAATTTTTGCTCCTTCAATTATTCTTTCCTCAGTACTTGATATAGATTTAAAACTTTTAAATATAATCATTGGTTTACTTGTTATCATTTATACAGTTTCAGGTGGGACAAGAGCTGTTAATACTACTCAGAAACAACAAATGTTCATAATTTTCACTGGACTTTTTGTAGTATTTTTTATAATTCAAAACAACTTACCTGATCAACTAACTTTCAATAAGTTTTTAGATTATGCGCGTGAATCTGAAAAAATGAATATTCTTGATTTTTCAATTGATTATGAAAATCGATATACGTTTTGGAGTGGAATAACCGGAGGACTTTTCTTAGCACTTTCATACTTTGGGACTGACCAAAGTCAAGTTCAAAGATATTTAGGTGGTAAATCTGTAAAAGAAATTAGACTAGGGTTAATATTTAATGGAATTTTTAAAATCCCGATGCAGTTTTTTATTTTATTAATTGGTGTATCAGTATTTATTTTTTATGAATTCAATACAAGTCCAATTAATTTTAATCCACAGGCAACTCAATACCTTGAACAAAACCTAAGAGATAATTTTAAAGAGATAAATTCCGAATTAGAGACAATAAATTATAAAAAAAAGAAATTTCATGAAGAATTTTTTAATGAATCTGATATTGATTTTGAAAAACTAAAAATTATTCAATCACAGGAGAAAATATTAAGAACTCAAGTTAAAGAACTTATAGATACTAATACTCATATTGAATCAAATGATAAAGATTATGTTTTTTTACATTTCATCTTAAATTATCTGCCATCTGGAATAATTGGATTACTAATCGCAGTGATTATTTCAGCTGCAATGTCCTCAACTGCCTCAGAACTTAATGCCCTAGCTGCAACAACCACAATTGATATTTACAAGAGAAATACGACAAAGAAAAAAAGTGAAAAACACTTGCTGAAAATGTCAAAAATATTCACTGTAATGTGGGGATTAATAGCAATATGTTTTGCAAGCTTTGGAACTTTATTTGAGAATTTAATACAACTTGTAAATATTATTGGCTCTATTTTTTATGGAACAATTTTAGGAATTTTTCTTGTTGCATTTTTCTTTAAAAGAATTACTTCAAATTCAGTTTTTTATGCAGCATGTTGTTCACAATTATTAATTTTCGTAATATATTTTAACATTGATATTAGCTACCTATGGCTTAATTTTATAGGAGCGGTATTTACTCTAGTCCTTTCAGTATTCTTAGAAAATATAGGCTTATTCAGAAGATAATAATCTTTTGTTTAACCTTTTTAAAGTATTAATTCCATCAGGACCCCCTGTTTTCATTGCATCATTCAATCCTAATTTCGCATATTCTTTAGCTTTTTTTAATTTACCGGCTTTTTCATAAATCAAAGACTTATATCTGTATTGCCAATATCTATGTTTTTTACTATTAGGATATGCTAAATTAATCCACTTCATTGCTTGTTTAATATTTATGTTTTCCTCTAAATAGTATACTGCTGCAGCACTTAAATCGCTAACGGTGGGGTTATTTGCCATTACGTTTTCAATTTGAACTTTCATTTTTTCTTTAGTCATAACATCTAAATCAAATGAAATTAATTGATTATCCCACAAAAAATCTAATGTCCCTCCTTTGTTCGAAATATTATTGATTGAAATAGTAAATGTTTCTACTGTAAATGGAAGTAATACAAAACTTGAAAAAACATCAAGTAAAACCTTACTTTCATCTATTTCTTTCAATGCACCCCAATTTCTATTTTTTTCATAAAAAATAAGATTTAGCCCTTTCTTTTCAGAATCAGGAATAGAGTATAAAAAATATTCACCAGCTTTTAACAGTTCAGAATTAACTTTCACATCATCTGAAAAAGATATTGTTGTTGCTTGATTAGCCCCAGTCCTCCAAACTTCATTATATGGGACAACATCTCCAAAAATATCTCTATCTCTTTTAGAAGGTCTAGAATAATCTATTTTGACATCTACTAAACCAACTTTTTGTAAAACAGTTTGACGTGGACTAGCTTGTGGTGAATTTATTTGAGCATATGATATATTTACGCTCAATAATAAAATTAAAAAGGAAAACTTTTGCATGACTTTTGTTTTGTTTAAACAAATATTATGAAAATTTTTAAAATTCATACTAAACAAAAACTTCCAATAACTATTGAAGAAGGATGGGGATTTTTATCTAATCCAAAAAACCTTTCATGTATAACACCAAATTACATGAAATTTAAAATCACTGATTGTGATTTTAAGCCTGTATATCAAGGACAAATTATACAATACACAGTAAGACCTTTACTAAACATTCCACTTAAATGGGTAACTGAAATTACTCATGTTGTTAACGAGAACTATTTTGTAGATGAACAAAGGTTTGGACCATATTCACTATGGCATCACAAACACTTTTTAAGAGAGATTGATGGAGGGATAGAAATGGAAGATATCATTCACTATAAAATACCTCTTGGATTTATAGGTGAGTTTCTAAATTTTTTATTTATAAAAAATCAACTAAAAGAAATATTTGAATACAGAAAAAAAAAATTAATTGAAATTTTCGGAGAAATATCATGAAAAAAAACATACTACTTATTGGCGGAACATATGGAATTGGTAAATCATTTATTGATAAGTATTCACATGAGTATAATCTAACTGTCGCATCAAGATCTAATGAAAATCTCAATGATTCAGTAAATTATATCAAATATGATGTTCTGAATGATGACCTTGATATTTCTTCAATACCTGAAAAACTACATGGGTTTGTATACCTGCCCGGAAGTATAAATCTTAGACCTTTTAGAAGTTTGTCTATTGAATCTTTCAGAGAAGATCTTGAAATAAATCTTATTGGATTAATTAAAACTTTGAAGTTCGTGATTAACAATTTAAAAAAATCAGAATCAGCAAGTTTAATCTTTTTTAGCACAATTGCAGTTCAAAAAGGAATGGCGTTTCATTCAAGTGTATCAGCATCTAAGGGTGCAATTGAAGGTCTATCAAAGTCATTAGCATCTGAATTATCACCAAACATAAGAGTTAACGTCATTGCACCATCTTTGGTTGATACGCCTCTTGCAAAGAGGTTTTTAAATAATGAGCAAAAAAAACAGAAAGCTTCAGAAAAACACCCTCTCAAAAAAATTGGGAAACCTGCAGATATAGGTGAAATGATTGAGTTTTTGATTTCTGAAAAATCTAGCTGGATAACCGGACAAATAATTGGGGTTGATGGAGGGCTTTCCACCTTAGATAACAATTAATGAATTACGCAACCATTTTTTGGTTTAGAAGAGATCTCCGACTACATGATAATGTTGGGCTTTTTCATGCACTTTCAAAATCAAATAATGTTTATCCAATATTCATTTTTGACAGAGACATTACTGACAACTTAAATAAAGATGATTACAGGCTGAGCTTTATAAAAAAGCAAATCAAGTTAATGAATGAAAAATTAAAAAAACATGAATGCTCTATAAATATATTTTATGGTAAACCTATAGATGTTTTTAAAAAAATTATTTCAAAAACTAAAATAGAAAAGGTTGTTATTAATAAAGATTATGAACCATATGCTATAAAACGTGATGATGCTGTAAAAGAATTAATGTCTAAAAATAATATTGAGTTTATAAGTTTTAAAGATCATGTCATTTTTGAAGAAAATGAAGTTGTGAAAGATAACGGTGATCCTTATGTCGTTTACACACCATATTCAAGAAAATGGATTAATAAATTCAATGATAAAGAAATTATAACATATCATTCTGATGAATATTTATCTAATCTAAAAAACTTAAATAAAACATTAAAAATTGATGAAGTGCCATTCTCATCAAACTTAACGCCACTTGAATTGAATTTTAATGAAGATGTAATTAAGAATTATGAAAGAGACAGGAATTTTCCAGCTATAAATGCAACATCTAAATTAGGGGTTCATTTAAGATTTGGAACAAAAAGTGTTCGAGAACTTGTCTCAAGATCAAATTCCAGTGAAAACAAAACATTTTTGAAAGAATTAATTTGGAGGGAATTTTTTATACAGATTTTATGGCATTTTCCTCATACAGTTAACAAATGTTTTAAAGAAAAATACGAAAAAGTAGAATGGATTAATGATAATGAAAATTTCATTAAATGGTGCCAGGGAAATACAGGTTATCCAATCGTTGATGCTGGAATGAGGGAATTAAACACAACGGGATTTATGCATAATAGAGTTAGAATGATAACAGCAAGTTTTTTGTGTAAACATTTACTAATTGATTGGAGAAAAGGAGAAAAATATTTTGCATCAAAATTGTTTGATTATGAACTAGCAAGTAATGTAGGAAACTGGCAATGGGTTGCAGGGTGTGGGGTCGATGCAGCACCATATTTTAGGATTTTCAATCCATCTGAACAATTAAAGAAATTTGATAAACAAAAAAATTATGTTAGAAAATGGGTTCCTGAATTTGATTCTGAAAGTTATGTTGATCCGATCATTGATCATAAATATGCTAGAGAAAGATGTTTAAATGCATACAAAATTGGATTAAATAAATGAGTTGTATAAATATTGTTTTTCCAAATCAACTTTTTGAAAAAGTAGATTATTTTAATGGTAATGAAGTTATATTGATTGAAGAATTTCTTTTTTTTAAACAATTCAATTTTCATAAAAAGAAACTTGTTTTCCATCGTAATTCGATGAAAAACTATGAAGATTATTTAATCAAATCTGGGTTCAATGTTGAATATATAGAAACATCAAGTAAGTTTTCAGACATAAGAGAATTCATTTCAAATTTAGATAATACAAAAACAATAAGAATTTTAGATCCAAATGATGATTGGTTATCTAGAAGAATAATAAATGAATGCTCAAAAAATTCTATAGAATTAGAAATTATTGACAATCCATCATTCATAACAAGTAAAAATTCATTCGATTCATTTTTTAGAAGCGATAAAAAAAAGTTTTTTCAAACTTCATTTTATAAAAAACAAAGGCAGGAATTAAATATTTTAATTGAAAATGGAAAACCCTCTGGTGGTAAATGGACATACGATGATTTAAATAGAGAAAAATACCCCAAAGACAAAGAAACACCTTTAATAGATTATCCGAAGGAGGATAACTTTTTAAGCGAATCCATAACTTATGTAAATAACTTATTTAGTCAAAATCCTGGTTCATTAAAAAACTTTAACTATCCAGCAAATTTTGAAAATTCAAAAAGATGGTTTGAGGATTTTCTCTACCAAAGGTTTGATGAATTTGGACCTTATGAAGACGCTGTACTAAAAGACAAATCGGTTATTAATCACAGTTTGTTATCTCCACTTATTAATTCCGGAATTTTAGATATAAATTATGTTATAAATAGATCTTTAGAATATTATACAAACAATGATGTAAGACTAAACTCATGCGAAGGATTTATTAGGCAATTGATTGGATGGAGAGAATTTATAAGAGGTGTTTATAAAGCTGTTGGTAGAATTGAAAGAACAAAAAATTTCTGGGGTTTTAATAGAAAAATACCAAAGTCCTTCTATGATGGAACAACTGGGATTGATCCTGTTGATGACACTATAAAAAAAATAAATAATAGCGCATATGCAAATCACATAGAAAGACTAATGATCATTGGAAATTTCATGTTACTATGTGAATTTGATCCTGATGAAGTATATAAATGGTTTATGGAAATGTTCATTGATTCATATGATTGGGTTATGGTACCTAACGTATATGGAATGAGTCAATTTGCAGATGGAGGAATGATGTCTACAAAACCTTACATAAGTAGTAGTAATTATATTTTAAAAATGAGTGATTACAAAAAAGGTAATTGGTGTAAAATATGGGATTCTTTATTTTGGAATTTTATGGACAAACAAAGAGATTTTTTTAATAAAAATCCAAGAATGAGAATGTTAGTAAATACTTATGACAGAATGAATTCTGAAAAGAAGATAGATATGATTAATACTGCTAGCAGTTACTTGAATAGTTTGTGATGAGGGAAATTGAAATTGATAGGATAATAGAAATGGCATGGGAAGATAGAACTCCATTTGAAGCTATAAAATTACAATTTGGAAAAAATGAATCTGATGTAATTAAAATCATGAGAAAAAACTTGAAACCATCAAGTTTTAAATTATGGAGAAAAAGAGTTCAAGGAAGAAAAACAAAGCATAAAAATAAGATTATGAATGACGAAAATCTAGATATAAAAAGATTTAAGTGTAAAATGCAAAGACAAATAACAAATAATAAAATAAGTAAACGTTAAATACTTACTCTCTCAATTTTTGCACCTAATTTTTTGAGTCTATCATCAATGTTTTCATATCCTCTATCTATTTGCTCAATATTATGAATAATACTTGTGCCTTGAGCAGATAATGCCGCAATAAGAAGTGAAATACCAGCTCTAATATCAGGAGATGTCATTACTGTAGATTTTAATTGTGATTTAAAATCATGTCCAATTACAGTAGCACGATGAGGATCACATAATATTATTTTAGCACCCATATCAATAAGCTTATCAACAAAGAATAATCTACTTTCAAACATTTTCTGATGAATAAGAACACTACCTCTAGATTGAGTTGCAACAACTAAAACTATACTTAACAAGTCTGGTGTAAATAAAGGCCATGGTCCATCAGAAACAGTTAATATACTTCCATCAATATAATTCTGAATTTCGTATCCATCCTTATGAGATGGTATTCTTAAATTATTACCTTCTTTGATAAAATTTAAACCAAGTTTTTCAAAAACGTTTAAAATTTGATCAAGATGCTTGAAATTAACACCTTTAATAGTAATATCGCTTTTAGTCAGTGCTGCTAACCCAATCCAACTTCCAATTTCAATAATATCTGGATCAATTTTGTGAGTACAGCCTTTTAAATTTTTAACACCATATATTGTAAGTGAATTCGAACCAATTCCTGTCACATTACCCCCCATTTGGTTAATCATAGAACATAATTGTTGAATATATGGCTCACATGCTGCATTATATATTGTTGTTTCACCTTCAGCTAATGATGCTGCCATGATTATGTTTGCAGTTCCAGTAACAGACGGTTGATCAAGTAAGATATAAGTTCCTTTTAAATTTGATGCATCAACGTTATATGTATAATTTTTTATATCATAATTGAACTTTGCACCTAATTTTATCAATCCATCAAAATGGGTGTCCAGTCTTCTTCTTCCAATTTTATCACCACCAGGTTTTGGTATTGAAGCTTTTCCAAATCTTGATAAAAGTGGACCAATAACCATAATTGAACCCCTCAGTCCTTTGGCTTTGCTTTGATAATCATCTGACTCAATTGCAGCTAAATCAATATTTTTTGCTTCAAACGAGTATTTATTATTGGATATTTTTTCAATTTTAACTCCAATAATTTTCAAAAGGTCAATTAATCTTAAAACATCAATAATTTCAGGGACATTTTCTATAATAACCTTTTCACTAGTTAATAAAGTTGCACATAGGATTTGTAAAGCTTCATTTTTAGCACCTTGGGGAGTTATATCTCCTGATAGTTTTACTCCACCTTCAACTTTAAATGAATTCATTTATTTACGCTTATAGTTTCTATACTGTTTTTTATTTTTTTTACCAGGTCTAGAAAACTTTCTATTATTGTTATTTGAAATAAGATCTTTGGATTCTGAGAGAGGTTCACTGTTCTTGTCTAACTTTATTTTTGCATCAGAAAGCTCAAATAAATGCTCATAAATAACACTATCTTCAACAGTATCTTTGTTCCAATTAAGAAAGCATTTTTTCATGTGATTAGCAATTACATATACAAGCTTACTTTTCATCTCTCCATCCTCCCATTTTACTGCAACATCAATCATTTTTTTAATGTTATTACCGTAAAATCTATATTTAGGATGATTTTGAGGATAATTTAGCTTTTCAGGTTTTTGCTCAAATATTTCCTTTTGAGGTTGCGGATAAGGTGAGTCAACGTCTAAATTAAATTTAGACATAATAAAAAGTTGATCCCAAAGTTTATGTTGAAAATCTGGCACATCTCTTAAGTGAGGGTTCATATTACCCATTACCCCGATAATAGCTTTGGCCATTTTATTTCTCTCAGCCTTAGTTTTTTTCTCAATTGCTTGATCAATCATTTTATGTACATGCCTACCATACTCAGGAATCACCAGGTCTACTCTTTCACTATTATATTCTAAATTATCTACCAATTTTTTTTTTTTTAAAATTAAAGATTTTTATTACTACAAAGAAATTATTCCCTCAATTTCAGAAACATCTTTATATTTTTTAATAATTTCTTCTGAGGCATTCATCTCACATGTTATAGTAAAAGACACATATTTTTTATTGGATGAAAAATTTTTGGAGATATTTATACTTTCAGTGAAATACGAAATAAGCTCATTAATACTTTCTTCATTATTTTTGATAATAAATTTGAAGACATATTTTGATGGCCAAATATGTGATTCATCTAGTTTAATCTTTAAATTTTTATAGAAAGATTCTTTAGATTTTTTCATAGAATTAACAACAGTTACTAAATATATTTATATTTTAGGTTTGAAACGACTTTATGAGAAAAATTCTAATTACTGGAGGTCCATCAACTGGAAAAACAATACTTGTTAATGAGTTGGAAAAATTAGGATTTAATTGTTTCAAAGAAATTTCAAGAGAAATAACAAAAGAATGGAAGAAAAAGGGGATCGATCAGTTTTTTTTGACAGATCCGATTGCTTTTAGTAAAATTTTATACAAAGGAAGATTAAATCAATACAAATCAGCTATAATAGATAATGAAAATTATGTTTTTGACAGAGGTCCTATTGATGTGATTGCATATTTAAATTTTAAAAATGTTACTTACGATTCAGAACTTTTTAAAAGTTCATCAGAATTAAATTATGATTTTTCATTTATTCTTCCTCCATGGGAGGAAATTTACACAAATGACCTGGAGAGATATGAGTCATTTGAAGAATGTGAGAGAATAAACCAAAACCTAGTAAAAACATATAAGGAAAATAAAATTAATCTAATTGAAGTCCCAAAATTTTCTGTAAAAGAAAGAGTTAACTTTATTAATGAATTTTTATCAAATGAATAGTTTAAAAATTATTTTTTTTGGTACCCCTGACTTTTCTTTAGATACCCTAAAATATTTACACAATTCTAATCATAAATTAATTAGTGTTGTATCTTCTGCAGATAAAAAATCTGGAAGAGGATTGAAAATCAAATACAGTCCTGTCAAAAATTATTGCATACAAAACCAAATTAGTTTATTGCAACCTGAAAATTTAAAATGTATTGATTTTCAAAATGATCTAAAAAATCTTAAAGCAGATCTTTATGTAATTGTGGCATTTAAATTTTTACCAAAAGAGGTATGGAGTATACCTAAAATGGGTTCAATTAATATTCATGCATCTCTTTTACCTAATCTTAGAGGTGCTGCTCCTATAAATTGGTCACTAATATACGGTCATAACAAAACAGGTTTAACCAGTTTTTTCTTAGATAAAAATATTGATACTGGAGATATTATTCTAAAAACTGAAGTGATGATAACTCATTCAGACAATTTTGAATCACTTTACAATAAGTTGAAGTCAATTAGTGGTAGTTTTTTATCAGCCACAATTGAAGCAATAATTAATAAAAAGAAATTATTAAAGCAGAAAAATATTTTGAAAATTGATAAGGCTCCAAAACTAAATAAAGAGAATACAAGAATTAAGTGGAATGATACTTCTTTAAATATTTATAATCATATCAGAGGACTTACTCCATTTCCAGGAGCATGGACAGAAATTAAAGAAAATAGTAAAAAAGTAATCATTTATAAAACTGAAATATCTGATTTTGAAAAAGATGGGATTGCTGGTAGTTTAAGTGTCCGTAATAAATCATTATTTGTTAACACTTCAGATAGACTTTTAAAAATAAATGAGTTAAAAATTGAAGGAAAAAAAATTATAAAGGGTAATGATTTTATAAATTCTTTTCAAGGAAAAGAAATAATTTTATACTAATTGAAAAAAGGAAAAATACTTGTATCGAACTATACTTTAGTTAATGATATTGAATTTAATAAAACATTAATATTAATTGTTGAATCTAATAATGAAGGTATTGTTGGATTCGTTTTCAATAAAGAGTCTGATTATCAATTATCAGAAATCGATGAAAAATTAAGAGGAATTGATTTAAAAATTTACAAGGGCGGACCAGTAATGATTGATTCTCTTCATTTCATTCATAGATTTAATAAATTTCTTACTAACAGTAGTAAAGTCACAAATGAAATTTATTGGGGAACAGAGTTTGAAAAGGCAATAGAACTAATTAAGAATGGTAAATTAAAAAAAAATGATGTAAAATTTTTTTTAGGATACTCTGGATGGGACAAGAATCAACTCAAAGCCGAAATTGAAGATGGTTCTTGGCATATTTTAAAAAAAATTAATGATAATGATGTTCTGGAGGATAAATCTAATTTGTGGAAACTTAAACTAGAGGAGTTGGGAGAATATTTTAAAATATGGTCGAATTCACCTGAAAATCCTAATCTTAATTAATTGAAGTATTTAATAGTGACAATAAATTTGAAGTAACTTCATTACTAAATATTTTTTTTCTGTAATACTTAATTGGCTGAATTCCCTGCACTGCATTGGTCATAAACATTTCATTAGCAGAAATTATTTCAAAAGGTTTTAAGTCTGCTTCAATGACATTAAAATTATTTTCATTAAGAATTTTTATTATATTTTTTCTCATCACACCATCTAAACAACCAGAATTCAAATTTGGAGTTATAATTAAATTGTCTTTAACTAAAAAGAGATTACCATTTATAAATTCAGAAATCATTCTATTCTTATTTAGTAAGATACAATTGTCTAAATCATTTTCACTAGCATATATAGACGCCAACACATTAATTGATTTATTATTAGATTTTATCCTGTTAATTAGCTGACTATCAATTAAATAATCTTTGTACAAGTCAACTCTCAAATCCTTATTTAAAAATTCATAATTGTTATTATGAATTTCAGAGGTTTTAATAATGTAAGATATATCGTTTGATTCAGGATTGTAATTACCAGAAGATGATCTAAAAACAGAAATTCTAGCCCTTCCATGGTCTAAATCTGAATTATGATTATGAATCTTTAAAATTTCGTCATGTAAAAAACTTGGCGTGAACGTATCTGGAATATTAAATCTCATGATACGCATTGAAGACATTAATCTAAAATAATGGTCTTCCCAAAATAAGATATTATTACTTTTTATTCTACACGACTCAAATACAGAATCACCAAAATAAAAGCCCCTGTTGTTAGAAAGCTGAGAACTTTCAGGCAATATTTTTCCGTTAAAATTAACCATTGACTATGATGAACCTAAAACTTGCTTAAGATCAGAAATCTGACTTTCCCATAACATTTTTGCTTCGTCAATTTCATCCTCTTCAGCAAAATCTGTAATGACAAGAGAGACATCCTTTGTCAATTCATCAACAAATATTTTAATTTCAAAGAAAGAGTTTTCATCATTATCAAGCCACTTGAATTTAACAAATTTGTTGTTTTTAGAACTTAATAGTTCAGCCTTTTCTTCAGATCCATCCCAAAAAAAAGAAAAAACTTTACCTCTAGAGTTAACATTGTCTGCAAACCATTCTGAAAGGCTTGAAGCTGATGATATGTACTGATAAAGCATGTAGGGCGATGCTTTAATAGGAAATTCTAATTCATATTTTATCATTTCTGACATAAACTGGCAATATATACAATATAAATGATGTGAAAAAGAAAAATATTTTTTTTGTACTGAGTTTGCTGCTAGGTATATTGTTTTTATATTTGACGCTCATTTATGGCGAGGTAGCTCAGGTGGTCAGAGCGTCGGATTCATAACCCGGAGGTCGGGAGTTCAAGTCTCCCCCTCGCTACTAATTAAACTTCTTTGAAATTTGTGATATTGAATTTTTTTTCAATTCCACTTTCCATATTTTTAATTTTAAAGATGTTTTTATCATCTTCATCTTTTCCAAAAATCAGTACCGATCTGAATTTATTATGATCAGCGTAAGAGAACTGCTTTGAAATTTTTGATTCATCAGGGTACATGGTTATGTTATCACTTTCTCTATAGTATTTAATCACATGATCAAGTTTTTTGATATACTCAATTCCAAAATTTAAAACTAAAATTTCATTTTGTTGATCTAGAGAATCTGGAAACAAAGAATCATTTTCTAGAATATAAAAAATCCTTTCCAATCCAAAAGAAATACCTATACCAGAAAGATTATGGGCACTAAATCTCTTTGTTAAATCCTTGTATCGACCTCCACCTCCAATTGAGCCTATTTCTTTGTGATTATTACTGGAAATTTCAAAGATAACCCCAGTGTAGTAATCTAATCCTCTCGCAAGTGATAAATCAAAAGAAATATTAATATGATCATAACTATTTAAATCAAAAAAATCTTTAATTGTCTTTAACTGATCTAATGCTATCTTAGAATCATCATCAATAATATATTGCTTTTCTATAAATTCAAGAATATCTGAATTTGATTTAGGATTAAAAATAAATTTTAAATCTTCAATATACTTGTCCTTTAAATTTAAACTTTCAACCAATTCTTTTATTACGTTTTCTTGACCAATTTTATCAATTTTATCAAGAATTATCATGAACTTTTTAAATTGACTATTAAGTTCAAATTTTTTTGAAATTGAATTTAAAATTCCTCTGTGATTTATTTTTAATTCTAGATTTTCAAGACCTAAATCATTTAATGATTTTGCATATATATTGATCATTTCAATTTCATTTAAAATTGAGTCAGATCCAATAACATCTGCGTCACATTGAGTAAATTCTTGAAATCTTCCCTTTTGTGGTCTATCAGCTCTCCATACATTTTGAATTTGAAACCTTTTAAAGGGAAACTTAATTTCATTTTGATATTGTGAAACATATCTCGCAAGCGGCACGGTAAGATCATACCTCAAAGCTTTATCAGAAATTGAATTTACAAATTCACTTAAATTATTATCCTTAAGAGAATTGATGTTAGCTTTTTTAACTTTTTCACCTGAGTTCAAAATATTAAAAATTAGTCTATCACCTTCCTGACCGTAATTCCCTTTAAGAATATTACTTTTTTCAAATGATGGAGTTTGAATTTCATGATAACCAAATCTCATGAAATTATCTTTTAACTTTTGAATTATATAGTTTCTCTTTGAGACTAAGTTTGGGTGATAATCTCTTGTACCTTTAGGAATAGACGGCTTAATTGACATTTTATCAAAGTTAATAAAATGATAAAGATATTTTGTAAACTATGATTGTGAACTTACAACATCAAAGTTAAGATCATAATAAACTTCTCTGTGTAATCTAATTTTAGCAGTATATGAACCTATTTTCTTTATCGAAGAGGATAATTGAATACATTTCTTTTCAATTTCGAATCCCTCAGAAAAAAGTTCTTTAGAAATTTCTGAATTGGTTACGGAACCAAATAATTTATCATTTTCAGATTTGGCGCTTATTTTAAGCTCTAATTTTTCTAGCTTTTTTACAATTTTACTAGCTTCTTCAATAGCTTGCTTTTCTTTTACTTGAGATTGCTTTAATTTTTCTGCTAGAACTTTTTTTGCAGAGATAGTAGCTAGTATAGCTTTACCTTGTGGTATTAAAAAATTTCTGCCATAGCCATTTTTAACCACAACTAGATCATCTTTAAATCCTAAGTTTTCTACATCTTCTTTTAATATAAGTTCCATTAGTTTTATTTAAGTAAGTCAGCTTGATAAGGAAGTAATGCTAGGTGTCTTGCTCTTTTAATAGCTACAGAAACCTTTCTCTGATATTTTAACGAAGTACCGGTTAGTCTTCTAGGAAGGATCTTACCTTGTTCATTTACAAATTTTAATAAATAGTCTGGATCTTTATAATCAATATATTTAATACCTAATCTCTTAAATCTGCAATATTTTTTCTTGCTATTTGTATTAATGTCTAGTGGAGTTAAGTACCTTATTTCTCCTTGATTTGTATTTAAATCCATATCAGATTATGATTTTTCCTTTTTTAATTTATTTCTTCTCTTAACCGCCCAAGCGTTAGCATCCTTATCTAAGGAAACATTTAAATATCTCATCACTCTTTCGTCTCTTTTGAGCTCAGTTTCATATGAGTTTATGATATTTTCATCAGAACCATCAAACTCAAAATCAATTAGTGCATAAAATCCACTTAATTTATTTTGAATCTTGTAAGCAAGCTTTTTTAAACCCCAATTCTCAACATCAACAATATTGCATCCTTTAGATTTAAGAAATTCTTCATATTTTTTTATAGCATCTTTTACCTGAGGCTCTGACAGAGCTGGATTTAAGATAAACACAGATTCATAATGACTCATAAGTAAATTTTGTCGGGCAAAAATAGTTTTTTAATAATTACTTACAAAATAAATTAATATTTAATTATAAGGATCAATATCAACACTTAGTTTAACAGATTTAAATTGAGAATATTTATTTATTTTTTTTGATAGTTTAAAAAGCTTTTTTTTCTCTTTTCTAAGACTCTCGACTTCCATTTTAATAAGTATATTCATTATGTGGTCATTTTTGATTTTACTTACAACTGGAAACTCTGGGCCAAGAATCTCAGATTTCATGGTATTTCTCAAGGCTTTTGAAAACCAGTTGGAAGCTAATTTTAATACATTAATATTTTTTGATTTTAAAATAACCTTTGCCAATCTGGTAAATGGAGGATAATTAAAATCTTTTCTTTGATCAATTTGGAATTGATAAAATCCTTTTGTATTACCATCTATAATCCTATTATGAACATGATGATTAGGATAATTTGTTTGAATTAAAACCTTTGAGTTAGAAATTGATCTTCCAGCTCTTCCAGAAACTTGTTTGATTAATTGAAAATATTTTTCGTGAGATCTAAAATCAGGATAGTTTAATGAAAAGTCTGATTCAATAACTCCCACTAATCCAACATTACTAAAATCAAGACCTTTAGAAACCATCTGGGTACCAATAAGAATTTGAAATTTATTTATTGAAAAATCTTGTAATATTTTTTTTAATTTTTTTCTAGATCTGGTTGTGTCATAATCTAATCTTTGTGATTTAACCTTTGGGAAAAACTTTTCTAATTCATTTTCAATTGTTTGTGTTCCTATACCATTAAGTTCCATTGAAGGTAAATTACAACTTAAACATATAATTTGCTTAACTCTTGAAAAACTACAGTAATGACACTTTTCTAAATTTTCAGAGATATGATAGGTGAGGCAAACATCACAATTAGGACAATAATTTACATTACTACAAGCTTTACACTTTAAAAATGTTGAAAACCCTCTTCTGTTTCTGAAAAGAATAATTTGATGATTATTTTCTAAACATATTTTAATCTCTTTTCTTAAAGAAGGTGATAAAAAAGATTCATTATCTAATTTTGGAGATTCAATAAGATTAATTTTTGGTTCTTTAAAATTTCCATATCTCTTATTTAGCTCAACAAAACCATATTTCTTATTAATAGAATTATAATATGTTTCAACACTTGGTGTTGCACTACCCAACAAACATTTTGTTTTTAAAATTTTTGATAATAAAATTGCAGAATCGCGAGCATTATATCTTGGCATTGGTTCATTTTGCTTGTAGGAATTTTCATGCTCTTCATCTATTATAATTATTCCTAAATTTTTAAATGGTAAAAAAACTGAGGACCTTGCTCCAAGGATTACTTTTGGTTTATCATTGTTCACCATATCACTCCATAGCTCATGTCTCATATTAGGCGAAATAGAAGAGTGATAAACAATCAAATTACTTGGAAAATAACTTGATAGTCGTAAACTTAATTGAGTTGTTAATGCAATTTCAGGCACCATTAGAAGAGCACTGTTTCCTTTAACAATTTCTTCTTTAATAAGATTAACATATATTTCTGTTTTTCCTGATGAAGTAATACCTAAAAGATTAACAACATTATTTGCCAAGAAAGATTTTTTTATACCATTTAGAGCATCTTTTTGAGAATCTGAAAGAACTAATTCCTTTATTGATGTTTCTCTAGAATTATATATTCTTTTAACTGGAACTCTATTTTTTAACAAAATATCCTTCTTTACAAGGTTTTCCAAAACAGAAACTGAAACACCTAAAACGTCTTGTATATGATTTTTTGAAAATGATGAGTTTTTATTTTCATACAAATAATTTAAAACCTTCTTTTGATTGTCAGAACGTAAAAAAATTTTAGAAGCTTCTATTGACTGATTAATAGAATATTTAATGATAGTTTTCTCTTTATATTTAGTGTAAATCTCCTCATTTAGCTCTAAAATTTCTTGAGATATCAGACCACTAATTCTTTTTAAAACTTTAAATCCAAAAATCTTTACTAGCTCACTTACTAAAATTTCTTCATTATTTTCAAAAAGTTGCAAAATTTCATAATCATAATCTTCATTCTTATATGATTTATCACAAATAATTTTTTTTAAAACTGATTCACTCTTAATTAAAAATGATCTAGGAAGAGCCGCATCTAAAACAACACCTACTGGAGAAAGGTAATAATCACTTAACCAATTAATAAATATTATTTGCTCACTGGTTATGCAAGGTGGCTCATCAATCAAATAAGAAATTTCTTTTAACTCGTAGTCGACATCGTAATTTTCATGTTTTTCAAATACTACAGCAGTGTAATATTTCTTTTTTCCAAAACTTACAATAACTCTAGATCCAATTTTAATTTTAAAAAATTCTGATTTTGAGAGTGAATAAGTAAAAAAACCATCAATTGGAATTGGAACAACAACATTTATGGCATAATAATATTTCAATTAGATGTTTTTTTAACTTTAGTAAAATTTAGGTAATGGAATTAATCTTTGCAAGCCATAATGAAAATAAAGTTAAAGAAGTTAGAAAAATACTCGGAAAAGAATTTAAAATCAGAAGTTTAAATGAAATTGGATTCTATGATGAAATTCCAGAAAACCAACCAACAATTGAGGGAAATGCAAAATTTAAATCACAATATATTTTTGAAAAATATAATTTAAACGTTTTTGCAGATGATACTGGACTTGAAATTAAAGCTTTAAATAATAAACCAGGAGTAAAGTCTGCTCGTTATGCTGGAAATCATAAAAACTCTACAGATAATATAAATAAAGTTCTAAAAGAATTATATGATTTTGAAGATAGAAGTGCAAGGTTTAAAACAGTATTCTCACTTATCACAAAGGATTTTTCTAAGTTATTTACTGGCATTATTCACGGAGAAATAACTAAAGAAATCAATGGATCAAAAGGATTTGGATATGACCCCATATTTAAACCAAATGGATACAGCATGACATTTGGTGAAATAGATAGTAGAATAAAAAATGAAATAAGTCATAGAGCATTAGCAACTAATAAATTAGTTGATTTTTTAAGAAAAGTTTATGATTGAATTTTTCAGCATAACCTTAATTTAATGTATGTTTACGCGGATGAAAATTAAATTGTTTTTACTCATATTAATTTCTTTATTCACTACTACACTATCATCCCAAGAAAAAGTTGTGGGAGTAATTGAAAATGATGCAGATTCGAAACCTATTTCTAACGTTCATGTAATAAATTTAAATAAAGTTGTTGGTGTTATTTCGAATAAGGACGGAGAGTTTGAAATTCAGGCAGAAGTTAATGATACATTGTACTTTTCTTATCTAGGCTTTAAATCCATAAAAATTAGAGTAACAAATGATTTGATTAAATTCAAAAATTCAAAAGTAAGATTAACTGAACTTGCTTATGCATTAGAGGAAGTCATAGTTAGTCCATACCAATTAACAGGATATTTGGAGATTGATGCTAAAAATGTACCAATAAGTAGCTCTTACAGATACAGCATACCTGGGTTACCATCAAGAGGCTACGAAGCAGGATCTAAAAACCCAGGTGCAATTTCAAAAGTTTTTGGTGCAATATTCAATCCACTAGATTTTTTGTATAATTTATTTGGTAAAAAACCTAAACAGTTTAGAAAACTGAAATTAATGAAAGAAGATAACAGAATTAGAGAACTTTTAGGAACTAAATTTGACAGAGAAACTCTAACTGCATTATTACAAGTTGACAAGTTAGATATCGATGAAATACTAAGAAATTGTAGTTACTCAGAAAATTTTATTCTTTCAGCTAATGATTTACAAATTTTAGAAGCTATTAGTCAGTGCTATGAAGAATATAAGTTACTCAATAGAAAATAATTTCTAGTTTATATTATCTTTGTTTTTTTATATGTCAAGCTTTAATCTCAATGCCATATCCCCAGTTGATGGAAGATATTCAAAACAAACAGAATTACTTTCTAATTACTTTTCTGAGAAAGCTCTAATTAAATATAGAGTTAAAGTAGAAATTGAGTATTTCATAAGTTTAACAGAAATAGGTATTAAAAACTTGAATCATTGGGATAATAAATTCAATGATAAGATTAGAAACATATACATTGAATTTGATGATGTTGATGCTCTTGAAGTTAAAGAAATTGAAAAAACTACTAATCATGATGTAAAAGCAGTTGAATACTTTATTAAAAGAAAGTTCGATGAAATGAAAATTGGTGAATTTTCAGAATTTATTCATTTTGGGCTAACTTCTCAGGACATAAATAATACTGCAATTCCACTTTCAATTAAAGATTTTATTCCACACTATTTTGAAAAAATTAATTTGGTTTTATCTGAATTAGATAATAAAGTTGATGAATATTCTGATATTCCAATGCTAGCTAGAACTCATGGTCAACCTGCAAGTCCAACCAGATTAGGAAAGGAATTTAAAGTTTATAGTGTTAGAATTCGAGAACAACTAAATGTTTTAAAAACAATACCACACTCTTGTAAATTTGGTGGAGCAACAGGAAACTTTAATGCACATCAAGTTGCCTACCCAAATATCGAATGGAGAAATTTTGCTGAAAATTTTGCTAAAAAAATGGATTTAGATCACTCATTTCCAACTACTCAAATTGAGCATTATGATAATTTAGCAAGATTATTTGATTGTTTAAAAAGAATAAATACCATTATATTAGATCTTAACAAAGATGTTTGGCAATACATTTCCCTAGATTACTTTAGTCAAAAAATTAATAAAAATGAAGTTGGGTCTTCAGCGATGCCTCATAAAGTCAATCCAATTGATTTTGAAAATTCTGAGGGAAATCTGAGCTATGCGAACTCTATTTTTGAATTTTTATCATCCAAATTACCTATTTCTAGACTTCAAAGAGATTTAACTGATAGTACGGTATTAAGAAATATTGGTGTTCCATTCAGCCATACAATCATTGGATTGAACTCTACACTGAAGGGATTAATAAAACTCTTAGTTAACAAAATTAAAATAGAAAATGATTTAAAAGATAACTGGATTGTTATCTCGGAAGCTATACAAACTATCTTGAGAAGAGAGGGAATAGACAAACCTTATGAGCTACTTAAAGATTTAACAAGAAAAAATGAAATTATAAATAAAAATACATTTGAAAATTTTATAAATAGTTTAGATATTAGTTCAGAAATTAAAAAAGAACTTTTGGAAATAACACCTTTTAATTACACAGGAATATAAATGAAAAAAGAATACATTATAATTGGCTTGATAGTACTTGCAATTTTAACAAGACTTATACCTCATCCACCAAATTTTGCCCCTATAACAGGAATCGCTCTTTTTTCAGCAATTAATTTTAATAATACATTTTTTAAATTTTTAGTTCCTCTTATAAGTCTAGTAATTTTTGACTTAATCATAGGATTTTCACTAATTAATATCTTTGTTTACCTAAGTTTTATTGTGATTGTATTAGTTGGAAATCATTTTAGAGAAATTAAATTAAAATCAATTTTAATTTCAAGTGTTGTTTTTTTCATAATCTCAAACTTTGGAGTTTGGCTGATTGGCTATCCAAAAACAGTTAGTGGATTTGTAATGTGCTATACAGCAGCAATACCCTTCTTTATCAACACAATATTAGGTGACTTATTTTACAGTTTTTTACTTAAGTATACTTTCAATACTAGTCTGAAATTAAATATTACAAAAACTAATCATTAAGCCTTGGTTTGTCAATCAATTGCTTTTCATAATCAATGCTAAAATCACCCTCAGAAATCTTAAGAATATCTTTGTCGATTTTCTTAAATTCATCTGAAGATTTATTGTAATGATTAACAACTGTACCTATAGTATTACCCATTTTTTCATGGTACAATTGATAGGTTTTAAGATGAGTAGAGAGATTTGATACATTTTTAATTACTGCTTCAATTGATTTCTCAAATTTTAAATTATTCAAAGCTTTCATTGTTATTTGTAACATGGGAAACAAACTCATTGGTGACACGATCATGACTTTTTTATGATAAGCATATGAAACAAGTTCTTTAGATCTTATTTTAAGACTGCCTACCCTACTATTTAATAAATCTTGATATAATCCATCTGCTGGTATGAACATAAATGCATAATCTAAAGTTTTTTCTTGAGGTTTTATATATTTAGAAGTTTCATCAATTCTAGATTTAATATCTTCTTTAAACTTTTTTTCTAAAATTTGAATTTCACTCTCATCGCTACTTTCAATCATTTTATTATAATTATCTAATGAAAATTTAGCATCTATAGGAATAATATTTTCATTTACCTTAACTATAGCATCAACCATACTACCATCACTAAATGAATATTGCATTTGAAAAATATCAGGTGGAAGAACATTAGACAAAAGATTTTCTAATTGAATTTCGCCGAAAATACCCCTACTCTTTTGATTCCCTAAAATCTTTTCTAGGGTTTTCATTTGAGTTGCAAAACTTAGTACTTTCTCGTTAGTCCCCTTTATCTTTTCTAATTCGGTTGTCACATCTTTAATGATTTTATTTGAATCAGTAAATTGTTTTTGCATCTGTGTTTTTGAACTAACTTGAAAATCTGAAATTTCTTTATTTATTAATTTAAGCTTAGACTCTATTTCAAGTCTACTTTTTTCAGAATTTTCATTGATTTCTTTTCGAATATCTTGAACTTGACCAGTAAGGTTATTAGAAATTTGAAGTATTAAGTCAGATGATTTATCATTATTTTTTCTAAAAAAAAGATATACTACAATCGCGATGTTTGAAATAAGTAATATTGTAAGTATCGTTAGTTCCAAAACTACTTTGTTAGATACATTTTTCTTCTTGAATATATTTCATAGAAATCATCATCTTTTAAATCATCAATAAACAATATACTTTCACCAGTACTTTTCATTTCTGGGCCTAAACTCTTATCAACATTTGGAAATTTACTAAATGAAAAAACAGGTTGTTTAATAGCAAAACCCTCTAACTGAGGATTGAATTTAAAATCACTCAGTTTGTTTTTCCTAAGCATAACTTTAGTAGCAAAATTCACATATGGTTGCTTGTAGGCTTTTGAAATAAAAGGAACTGTTCTTGAGGCTCTTGGATTAGCTTCAATAATGAAGACTGTATCATCTTTAATAGCAAATTGAATATTGATTAATCCAACAGTGTTAAGTTCTAAAGCTATTTTTTTGGTATGGTCTTTAATCTGTTGTAACACATAATCACCTAAATTGAATGGAGGAAGAGTTGCATTAGAATCACCTGAATGAATTCCACATGGCTCAATATGTTCCATAATTCCAATGATTTGAACATTTTCTCCATCACAAATTGCGTCCGCTTCAGCTTCAATAGCTCCATCTAAGTAATGATCAAGAAGCAATTTATTATTTGGGATTTTCTGAAGCAAATCAACAACATGAGCTTCAAGATCTTCTTTATTTATTACGATTTTCATTCCTTGACCACCTAAAACATAAGATGGTCTTACAAGGATTGGAAAGTTCAATTCATCTGACAACTTTAATGCTTCGTCGGCAGTTGTAGCAACTCCAAATTCTGGATAGGGAATATTATTTTTTTTCAAAAGTTCAGAAAAAGAACCTCGGTCTTCAGCTAAATCTAAGGCTTTAAATGATGTGCCTAGAATTTTAACCCCATAACGATCTAATTTTTCAGCCAACTTCAAAGCTGTTTGACCACCTAACTGAACTATAACTCCAATTGGTTTTTCATGTTGAATAATATCATAAATGTGTTCCCAGAAAACAGGTTCAAAATAAAGTTTATCTGCAACATCAAAATCTGTAGATACTGTTTCTGGATTGCAATTTATCATTATAGTTTCATAACCACACTCAGATGCCGCCAACACGCCATGCACACAACAATAATCAAATTCAATACCTTGACCAATTCTATTAGGACCAGATCCTAAGACAATCACTTTTTCTTTTTTAGATGACTCACTTTCATTTTCAGTGTAAGTCTTACCATCTTTTGTAGTTATTTCTTGTTCAAAAGTGGAATAGTAATAAGGTGTTACAGCTTTAAACTCAGCTGCACACGTATCAACCAATTTATATACCCTGTTGATGTTTAATTCTTTTCTTTTTTTATGAACTTGACTTTCTAAACATTTTAGCATGTGAGCTATTTGCCTATCTGCAAAACCTTTTTGTTTAGCTTCTAATAATAAATCTTTTGTAATATTTTCTATGTTGTAGTTTTCGATTTCGTTTTCAAGTAAAGAAAGTTCTTCATACTGTCTTAAAAACCACATGTCAATTTTTGTTATCTCATGAATTCTTTCTAATGATATACCAAGCTTAATTGCATCATAAATAACAAAAACTCTATCCCAACTAGCAAATTTGAGTTTATCAATAACTGTCTGATAATTTGTGTATCCCTTTCCATCTGCTCCTAAACCATTTCTTTTAATTTCTAGAGATTGAGTTGCTTTATGTAATGCCTCTTGAAAAGATCTTCCAATAGCCATAACTTCACCTACAGCCTTCATTTGGAGTCCTAATGTTCTCTCAGATCCCTCAAACTTGTCAAAGTTCCATCTTGGTATCTTTACTATTACATAATCAAGTGTAGGCTCAAATAATGCAGAAGTAGATTTTGTAATCTGATTTCCAAGCTCGTCTAAGGAATAACCGATAGCTAGTTTACTAGCTATCTTAGCAATTGGATAACCAGTTGCTTTAGAAGCCAATGCAGAAGATCTTGAAACTCTTGGATTTATCTCTATTGCAATAATATCTTCATTCTCATCAGGACTAACTGCAAATTGCACATTACAACCACCAGCAAAATCTCCGATACTACGCATCATTTTAATAGCCATATCTCGCATCTTTTGATATGTTGTATCAGAAAGTGTCATAGCAGGGGCAACAGTGATCGAATCACCTGTATGGATACCCATTGGATCCATATTTTCAATTGTACATATAATTACAACGTTATCATTCTTATCTCTAAGGAGCTCCAATTCATATTCTTTCCATCCTATCAAGGCCTTATCAATCATGACCTCATGTATTGGTGAAGCTTCCAAACCTCTTTTTAATAAAGTGTCATATTTTTCTTTTTCATAAACAATAGACGCGCCAGTTCCACCGAGAGTAAAAGAGGGTCTTACGCAAAGTGGAAATCCAAATTCTTGAGCAATCTCCTTACCTTTCAAAAAAGATGAGGCAGTTTCTGAGGGTGCATAGGGAATATCTATTTTGTCAAGTAACAATCTAAATTTCTCTCTATCCTCAGTTATCTGAATTGCATCAATATCTACACCAATAATTTCAACATCAAAATCATCCCATATTCCTTTTTCATCAGCTTCTATACATAAGTTCAAAGCTGTTTGCCCTCCCATTGTTGGTAAAACAGCATCAATTTCATGTTTAGAAAGAATTTTTTTTATTGAGTTAGTTGTTAATGGAAGTAAATAAATATGATCAGCCATCACAGGATCTGTCATAATAGTTGCTGGATTAGAGTTAATTAAAATGGTTTCGATTCCATCTTCTTTTAATGATCTAAGTGCTTGAGATCCAGAATAATCAAACTCACATGCTTGTCCAATAATAATAGGTCCTGATCCTATTATAAGTATACTGTTAAGGTCTTTTCTTAATGGCATTTTTTAGTTTTTTAATATATCAAAAAAAAAGGTGCTACTGATAACAGTAACACCCTTTTTTATAATTTTTTTATTAACTTATTTCTTATGTCTTGGCTCACAGGAAACAGTTAATTTTTTTCTACCTTTTGAACGTCTAGAAGCTAAAACTTTTCTGCCTTCAGCCGTAGACATCCTTTCTCTAAATCCATGTTTATTTTTTCTTTTTCTATTTGAAGGCTGAAATGTTCTTTTCATCTCTTAGCTTTTTTTTAAATTCGGCCAAATATACAATAATTTCAAATTATAAAAAGTTAAACCAAATAAAAATTCTTTTACTAATTTCGTGTTAAAATAACCGATTAAATGTTTAACAAAATTTTTAAATTGATTATATCAATTATTAGTATTTCATATGCGATATATCAAATCACGCTAGATAATTTGGGTAATGGCATAGCTCTTATCTTTCTAGGCTTAATTTTTATTTTACTTTATTTTAAAAATGAAATCTTGATTATTGCTTTTTTAAAAATGAGAAATCAAAATTTTGAGGCTACTGAATCATGGTTGCTTAAAATAAAAAATCCAGAATCATCTTTAGTAAAAAAACAAGTTGGTTACTATAACTATTTATTAGGCATAATTAACTCTCAAAGAAACTTAACTAAAGCAGAAAAATTTTTCAGAAAAGCCATTTCATATGGATTGAATATGAATCAAGATTTAGCCATGGCTAAATTGAGCTTAGCAGGTATAATGATGCAAAAAAGAAGAAAAAGAGAAGCCACCAACTTACTCAATGAGGCTAAAAAACTTGATAAACATGGGGTTTTAGTTCAACAGATCAAAATGATGCAAACTCAAATGAAAAGAATTTAGTTCTTTATAATCAGCTCTGGAATATTTTTATTTAGCCAACTAGCTTTTGTAAGAATCATAGCATGAGTAGCATTTTTAACTAAAATTGCGTTACTAATATATACTGAAGGAAAAACTAAATCTAAACTTCCATGTATATGAATTAAATTTTTTGGTATTTTTTCATTATCCCAATTAATTATTTTGTCAATACACCATCTCAAGTAGTGTTCATCTCTTACAGACAAATATTTTCTGTACAGACCTATTTTTTTTTTAATTGATGGACCGAAAACAAACTTGGCTAAAGATTCTACATTATCAATCCAATTAACTGGAACATATTTATATAGTCCTGTACTTTTTCCAATTGTCATCATGAATGGTAGTTCTTTTTTTGTTTTTACACTCGATATTATTATGGTTTTTTTTACACGAATAATCTTACTAATTTCTTGAACGATTATTCCTCCAAAAGAAACACCAATCAAAATTATATTAGAGCCTTTTATATCAGCAGATAATCTTTTACAATACGAATTCAAACTTTCTTTTTCTTCAGGTAATAACCACTCTAAATAATGAATTACAAAATTTTCTGGGAGATCAAGTCCTTCAAAAATTAAAGGATTCGCTGCCATTCCAGGCATCAAATAAACATTGTATATAGTGTCTTGGTTGTTAGTCATTTACATTTACTATATTTGTAGTTCAAAATTAAACAACTTTATTTTATGTTAGAACTAGATATTAATGACAATAATTTTCTGCGTCAATTTGAAGTATCTATAGACGGTAAACTTGCCAAGGTTGAGTACTCTTTACAGGAAAGAAAAATCTTTTTAACAAAAATTAGTATTCCAGAAAATGCAGATGACAATTTTAAGGATAAATTTTTAACTGAAATTTTTGAAATTATTAAAGAAAAAAAACTTAGAATGATGCCAACTGCTACTGAAATTAAATCATTTATCAAAAAAAATAGAGAATACATGGAGTTACTTCCTGTTGGTGTTAGAATTTAGACAACAACAACAAGATTATCATCACTCATAACAGAAAGCTTTCTTTTAACAATACTATCAACTAGATCCGATGACCAGATAGTTTTTACCCTGATGTAGTTATCAGTGTAGCCATGAATAAATCCATTTTTATTTTCAGATTCAAACAAGATTTTTCGTTCAGAATTGATATTTTTTTTATAAAAAGATTCTCTTTTAATATCTGACAATTCTCTTAAGATTGAACTTCTCTCTGATTTAATTTTTTTTGAATTTTTTTCAGCATAATAAACAGATTCTGTATTTTCTCTTTCTGAATATGAAAAAACGTGTAGGTATGAGATTTCCAAACTAGAAATAAAATCATAAGTTCTTTTAAAATCAATGTCATTTTCACCTGGGAAACCAACTATAACATCAGCTCCAATACAACAATCAGGAATTAATTCTTTTATTTTAATGACTCTGTCTACGTATAATTCTGATAAATATCTTCTCTTCATTAATTTTAAAATCTTGTCAGAACCACTTTGTAAAGGAATGTGAAAATGGGGCATGATTTTTTGACTTTGACTAACAAATTCAATTATTTCATTATTTAATAAATTGGGTTCAATTGATGAAATTCTAACCCTTTCTAAATTTTTAATTTTCTCTATTTCTTTTAAAAGAGTTAAAAAGTTTGTTTGCTTAACTCTATTTTCAAAAATCCCATAATCACCTATATTAACTCCAGTCAATACAATCTCCTTAATACCATTATCAACTAAAGTTTTAGCATTTTCTATTATCTCATTAACGGTACCACTTCTTGATTTTCCTCTTGCTAAAGGGATTGTACAATACGTACATTTGTAGTCACAACCATCTTGAACTTTTAAAAAGGATCTTGTTCTATCTCCTAGAGAATATGATGATTTAAAATAATTTACTGAGTTAATTTCACATGAATGGTGATTTGAGGAGTCTAAATAATCAATTATTTTAAATTTTTTATCTGCACCAAGTACAAGGTCTACACCTTTGAATGAAGAGATCTCTTTAGGCTTTAACTGTGCATAGCATCCAATAGCAACAACTTTTGAATTAGGATTTATTCTCTTTACTTTATTAACAAGATATTTAAATTCTTTATCCGCGTTTTGAGTTACTGAGCAAGTATTAATCACATAAATATCAGCTACATCTTCAAATGACACTTTATTATATCCTTTATTTTCAAAATCTCTTGAAATTGATGAAGTTTCTGAGTAATTTAGTTTACATCCTAATGTTTTAAATGCAACGTCCAAGTTTAATTTTTTTTTGCAAATATAACTTTATAGCTCATAATAATTACTTATTAAGAGTATTAATATTTGTAACTGCATTTTGTATAATTTCATGTAGCAAAAACAAACAGTTAAATAATAATATTTTTAAATACAACGAGTATTCAAACATTAGCTCATTGGATCCAGCTTTTTCCTCTACCCTTAGAAATATTTGGCCTGTTAATCAAATATTTAATGGCCTTGTTAAACTTGATGAAAATTTAGAAATAATTGATGATTTAGCACATAGATGGGAGATCAGTCACGATAAAAAAACTTATACTTTTTTTCTTAAAAAAGACATAAAGTTTCATCCTTCTAGATTCTTTAATAATGAATCTGATAGAATTGTGAATGCTGATGATTTTGTTTATAGTTTAAAAAGGTTGACTGACCCTAAAGTTGCATCATCTGGATCATGGGTTCTAAAGAATGTTGATAGTATATACAGTGTAAATGATTCAATTCTAAAAATTGAACTCAAAAAGGAATTTAAACCCTTTCTGGGAATTTTAAGTATGAAATATTGCTCCGTCGTACCAAGAGAAATAGTTGAAAATTTTGGAGATGAATTTGGGCAAAATCCAATAGGAACAGGACCTTTTTTATTCAAAAAATGGGATCAAAATATTAAACTAGTTCTAAGAAAAAATGATGAGTATTTTGAAAAAGACATTACAGGAAAAAAACTACCATATTTAGACGGGATTTCAATATCACTTATCCCTGATAAAAAAAGTGAATTTATGGAACTAATTGCTGGAAGATTAGACATGGTCAGTTCACCCGAAAATTCAATTATTGATCAAATTTTTGATTCAAAAGGAAATTTGCAAGATAGATTTAATGATGAATTTAAATTGATTAAAAAACCATACTTAAATACAGAATACATTGGATTTAATATAAAAGAAAATTTGGAAAGAGATGCTAAACTTAGGTTAGCAATCAACCACTCAATTGACAGGCAAAAGATGATAAAATTTTTAAGAAAAAATTTAGGTTATGCTGCCACAAGTGGAATTGTTCCTAATGGTTTAAACAACCTATATAAAGAAGAAAGATATAATTACGATCCTGAAAAAGCAAAAAAATTAATGAATGAATATAAGAATGAAAATAATCTTGATAAGGTCAATATCACAATTTCAACAGATGCTCAATATCTAGACATAATTGAATTTGTTCAATCTGAATTACAAAAAATTGATATTTACATTACTATTGATATCACTCCACCATCAATTTTAAGACAAGGTAAGGCAAATGGAAAATTCCAAGCTTTTAGAGCAAGCTGGATTGCAGATTACCCAAGTGATCAAAATTATTTTTCACTTTTTTATTCAAAAAATCATACTCCAAAAGGCCCTAATTATACTTTTTTTAAAAGTGATGAGTTTGATAAATTATATAATCTAACTGAAAGTAGTGTAACTAATTCTAACGCCACATTAATTGGAGGATCAATGGAAGACTTAATTTATCAACATTCACCTGTTATACCACTATATTATGATATGAGTATAAGAATATTAAATAAAAGGATAAACGGATTGAATAATAATCCAATCAATATGCTTGATTTGAGAAAAGTTAAAAAAGTGATTGATTAAAACTATTTCTCTTCTTCAGATGAATCTTCAGAACTAGGAGCTTCTTCAACAACTGGTGCTTCTTCAACAACTGGTGCTTCTTCAACAACTGGTGCTTCTTCAACAACTGGTGCTTCTTCAGTAGATTGTTTCTTAAGAGAAAGATTGGCATACCTACTTTTGAATTTGTCAATTCGACCAGCAGTATCTACAAGTTTTGTTTTTCCTGTGTAATAAGGATGTGATGTTCTGGAAATCTCAAGTTTTACAAGAGGATACTCAGCACCATCAACTGAAATTGTGTCTTTGGTTTCAACAGCAGATTTAGTAATAAAGACATCATTATTGGACATGTCTTTAAAAGCAACTAATCTATAATTTTCTGGATGTATACCTTTTTTCATTTTCTATATAACGGATGCAAAAATAGGTTTTTTTTATTATTCT
>Ga0255778_10000431_pt1 | contig 38901 bp, 29 predicted proteins | sample 071ome_31_FD_179976 | JGI IMG/M metagenome (GOLD analysis project Ga0255778, IMG submission 179976) | Coastal salt marsh microbial communities from the Groves Creek Marsh, Skidaway Island, Georgia - 071405CT metaG (version 2) | ecosystem: Environmental > Aquatic > Marine > Intertidal zone >...
ATCATCCCTCCGGTATTTTCAATGAATGCCACGCGACCGTCTTCATCGCCACAGATCAAATCCACATCCCCGTCCTGATCCCAATCAATGGCGCTCGGAGTGATCATCTGAACATGCATGTGAATCTTGTCCCCTCCGTGTTTCAGGTAAGCTCCCTTGGCAAACCTGGGTTCTTTGCGGGTGCCCACGTTTTCGAAGAAGGTAAAGCCATCGAGGAACTCCGCACAGATCAGGTCCAGATCACCATCCAGGTCGAAGTCGGCCATGTTGGGCATCGGGTTTCCGTAAACATCCAAATCCGCGCCATCGGACTGAACGCGGAAGGGTTCTTTGTAAGTTGGTTCCTCATCGGTGCCCGTATTGAGGAGGATGTAGACGTAGCCGTGCAGTTTGCCGCGTTTCCAGTTGCCTTGGCTGTCGTAACCGTCGTCCCATCCGAAATCATTCCAGTCATCGGTCCCGACCATGATGTCCTGCAAACCGTCTCCGTTGTAGTCGACGAAGCTCCAGACATTGAACCGGTCCTTCCCTTCCTTGCCCATCATTTTTTCGACGGGATGCACGATGCGTGTCTCGTCCAGATTGCCTTTCAGCAACCCAACCAATTCCTTGTTGGCCACCAGGACACGGGGTTTGCCGTTGACGTGTGATACCTGAAGATTCTTCACGCCTTTGCCGATACGCACACCTGGTTTGAACAGCGGTTGAGCGATGTTGCCAGTGGTATTCTCGAAGAAGAAGGTTCCGTTGTGTGGGACATCGGGACAGGAAACGATCAGGTCAAAATCACCGTCCTGATCGTAATCCAGCGGCACAGGCCAGGCCCACAAGCCCACCCCCAGATCCGCTTTGAGGCCGGGGTGATTATATTGAACGATATCAAACGCGCGAACGAGAGGCATCATCAGTCCCAATGCCACCCCCAAGCAAACAATACGTGGAATCAATGGAATTACTTTCATGGTATGCGAGGGATCATGCACTTTCCATACCCGGAGGGGCAAGCTCCGTCTTGCCCCACTTCAGACCTCCGGGCTTTGGAACGACCACAACGCTGCAATGGGAATGTCGTGGGCTTTCGAATACTTCGGACTTCCCGCGTTCCACCTTTTTTGGTTAAGGAGGTTGTGAGGAGGAAGTATGGGTTCGAGGTGGAACTCGATCCTCCGGTTATTTTGCAAAGGAAAGCCAGTACCATCCAATTCGCTGTGATTTCTCTCAAATAAACTTTGCGCCTCCGCGCCTTGGCGTTTTTGCGATAAAAACCAACAGCCATCGAAAACGTCATGAACACCCAAAGCTTCGTTACAACCTTTATTCAACGTGGACCAACACATTACTGAAGTAGATTACTGGGGGTGGATCCGTATCCTTCAACCGGTTTTTCTCGCCAAGGCGCAAAGACCGCAAAGGACGCAGAGAATTTGTTCACCTCTGTGCTCTGTTTCCTGCTTGGTTTGATAGAAGAATTAACGTAATCGCAGGTTTGATACATCCCGAAAGATTAAGGTAATCCACGCCCCTACGATTATTCTTTAATTTCGATCAGTATCGAATGCGTTGGCGGGCCACACTTTGGCAAGCGCGGCTACTTTAGTCATCCATCCTGTAAATCCTGTTCATCCAGTCCAAATATAAAAACAGGGCCCTCCGGTTATTTTCTGGTCCAGGCCAGCCAGCGTCTGAAGAGTTTGGCCACGAAGGGGGTGAGTCGGGTGCGATTATAGAGGTCGCCCACTTTTCGGAAGGCATCGGCCTGGGTGGGGTATGGATGTATGGCGTTGGCTACGGAACCAAGTCCGATTTTTTGGGTCATGGCCAGGGATATGGCGCCGATGATATCGCCTGCATGAGTGGACACCACGGTGGCACCCAGGATGGCATCACTGCCCTTTTTCACATGCACCCGCACAAAGCCCTCGGTTTCACCATCCAGAATCGCGCGATCCACACCTGACATGGGCTGTGTAAACGTATCGATCTCGATGTCCTGTTGACGCGCTTCCTCCGGCGTCAAACCTATGTGGGCCAATTCTGGCGAGGTGTAGGTGGACCTTGGGATGAGCAACGAACTCTGTTTCATTTTCCCTTTGAACAAGGCATTGCGCACCACAGCACGGGCCATGAAATCCGCTGCGTGCGTGAACTTGTGCTTCGAACAAATGTCGCCCGCTGCGTAAATGTTCTTGTTGGTCGTTTGAAACGTATCGTTGATGGTAACACCTTGCCTGTCGTAAGACACACCTGCGTTCCCCAATCCCAGCCCTTCCACATTGGGTTTGCGTCCGGCGGCCACCAGGAGTTGGTCCACTTCCAGATCGTATCCCTGTTCGGGATGTTCATACTTCAGGATGACACTCCCCGATTCGGAAGATCGAACCGACACATCGTGTGCCCCCCCGAACAGACGTATGCCATCTTTTTCCAAAGCTTGCTGAACGATGGCAGCGGCCTCCCGGTCTTCGTTGGGCAGCAGTCCTCGTTTGGACGTGATCAAACTGACTTCGGAGCCGAACCGCGCAAAGGCCTGAGCCATTTCCGCACCGATAGGCCCCGCGCCCAATACAGCGAATCTTCGCGGGAGTTTTGTGAGGGAGAACAGAGTTTCGTTGGTCAGGTATGGGACTTGATCCAATCCATCCAAATCAGGAGCAGCCGCGCGTGCACCCGTGCAGATGACGGCTTTGGCGAAGGTCAGTTTCTGGCCGTCGACTTCGATCGTGTTGCCATCCACGAAAGACGCCTGTCCCAAGTAGACATCAATCCCCATGTCGCTGAAACGCTGGACGGAATCATGAGGACTGATCCCACTGCGCAGTTGGCGCATGCGGCGCATCACTGCTTCGAAATCAACCGTCACCGGAGGCATGGGATCGTTAGATTGACCCGACGTTTTCAGTTCAGTCCGTCCCTCACCAACGGAACCGACAAGCACCCCGAAACTTCCCGCACTTCGCACATCAGCGGCCCTGCGTGCGGCGCTGAGGAGTGCTTTGGATGGGACGCAACCGACATTCAGACAATCGCCGCCCATCAGGGAACGTTCGATCAGAGCCACCTTACCGCCAAGTCCGGCGGCCACCGAAGCAGCGACCAAACCGGCGGTCCCGGCACCGATCACCACCAGATTGTATTTACCGGACGCAACAGGATTGCAGTAGTCGGTCGGATGCACATTGGATTGAAGCACGCGATTGTGTTCATCCAGTGGCTGAAGGGCTTCAAATTCTGGTTGCTTCATGGTGTATGTGAATCCTGTGGCACGGGGTTCGGCGGATGGATGCGGTTCATGACTTTTTTCACGACCAATGGAAACAGCCCCAGAATGACGAATGCCAGGATCAATTGCGGACTGAGAATGCCTTTGGCTCCCTTCTCAGCGAGCACCTGCAAACTGGGGAACTGTGAACCGGCGTATACAAAAACCGCGGTCCCGGGCAGCATCCCCACCTGGCTCACCCACCAGAAGGTGCGAACAGGCAGCGGAGTCAGGCCCATGACCAGATTGATCACGAAAAACGGAACCACTGGAATCAATCGCAAAGTAAATAAATAGAAGGCGCCTTCGCGTTTGAGCGCGTCATTGAATCCTGTCAATCGATCCCGAAACCTCGTTTGCACCCATTCACGCAACAAAAAACGGCTGATCAGAAAAGCCAATGTTGCTCCGGCGGTGGACGCAAAACTCACCAATACAAATGCCCTTCCAAAACCAAAAAACCAACCAAGCGCCAAGGTCATGATCGCCGCGCCGGGAAGGGAAAACCCGGTCGCTAGAGTGTAGATGACAAATGCGCCTCCCAAAGCCATCAGAGGAGATCGGTCACGCCAGGCGGCCAATGCGGATTCCTTTTCTGCCAGCACCTCGAGATTGAGAAACTGTCCATAGCGTTGATACAGGAAAATGACAATGACAGCCCCAATCAGGACGCACAGCAGTCGTCCCCACCTCTTTGGATGAGTGCCTGATGTGGTTGTGTTGTTTTGTCCCATCGAGTTGCCGTGCATACGTTCCGTTTAAGATGCATGATCACCCCGGTTTGTTCCAACCTATATCTGTCTTTTGGCATGGCGGGAAGCGATGGAAACGTTGGCGGGCCACGCTTTGGCAAGCGCGGCTACTTGGGTATTCATCCAGTAAATCTTGTTCATCTCGAAGATCCCTCGAATGCGGTGGCTGTCTAAAAACAAAGAGAGAAAAACCTTTTATTCTGGATTCAACGTCACAAACTGGTCGACATCATTTATGGCTAAGAAAGCTGCATCACAATCAACATCCGGTGCTTACTGGTGGAAGGCCCTCCTATTGATGGCCATCCCTTTGCTATTATTGTTCCGCCAGGGATTGCAATCCGAAATGGTCCTCTTTTCAAACGACGGCCCCCTGGGCGTCATCAGCGCCGCCGCAGGAGCCCTGCCGGGAACGTTTTTCGGCTATTGGCATGACCTGAACTGGGTGGGCATGGAAAACCCCAGCGCACTCCCGGACTTTTCCATGTTGCTTGGCTGGCTGATTGGCAATCCGGTCGTTTACTCAAAGATATACGCCCCCGCCGCACTGTTGTTCCTCGGTTTCAGCGCCTGGTTGATGGGGCGATCCCTCAAGTGGAACCCCTGGGTTTGTGTGCTGGTCGGACTGGCGGCTGCCTTGAACTCCAACGCTTTCTCCAATGCGTGCTGGGGACTCCCTTCCCGAGCAACCACCATGGCATCCGTTTTTCTGGCCTTGGCAGCGGTGCACGCTTCACGTCCCAAACTCCCGATCCTGCGATATTTGCTCGGCGGTTTTGCCATCGGACATTCCGTGTTGGAGGGATTTGACGTGGGAGCGCTCTACAGCATCGGGTTCGGACTGTATCTCGTTTACCTCAAATGGAGCCAGAGCGAAGACAATGGTAAAGGTGTCGTGGCGGGCTTGGGCGCCCTGGCAATGATTGTCTTAGCGGCGGGCTGGATGGCTTCTCAGGGTTTGATCACGCTGGTGGGCACTCAACTCAGTGGGGCAGCTCAAGTCGATTCGAACGATCCCAAGGCAGCAGAAGCCCAATGGAACTTTGCCACACAGTGGAGCTTGCCGGTGAACGAATCCATCCGACTTTTCATTCCGGGTGTGTTCGGATACCGCATGACCAATCTGGACGGCGGCATGACCGAATCCTCCTACTGGGGCGGCGTGGGTCGCGATCCAAACTGGCAACCCGGACAATCCCCAATTGGATTGATGCGTCACTCCGGTTCAGGTGAATACGCCGGGGTTTTGGTCGTGTTGATCGCGCTGTGGGCTTTTGTGCAGACCTTTCGAAGCGAGCAGCCGATTTACGATCCCAAGCAGAAGCGATTGATCCGTTTTTGGGGCGCCATGGCCATCGGCGGCATGTTGCTGGCATTCGGCAGACACGCGCCCTTCTTTCAAATCATCTATCCCCTGCCCTTTATTCATTCCATCCGTAATCCCATCAAGTTCATGCATCTCACGCATCTCGCCTTGGTTGTTTTGTTCGGCTACGGACTGCAGGGACTTTACCATTATTACCTGGGAGACGAGGACAAAAAACCGGCTCCGTTCGGGGATCATCTCCGCAAATGGTGGGCTGATGTGAAAGGTATCGACCGGACCTGGACGCAGACTTTTGCCGTTTTCACCGGCATCAGTGTGATGGCCTGGTTGATTTATTCTTCTTCCAAAGCGGAGATGAACAACTTTCTTCTGACCGTTGGGATTCCTGTCCAGATGGCGGAATCGATCCATGCTTTCAGTTCAACTGAAGTGGGCATCTTTGTCTTTTGGCTGATTGTTTCCGGAGTGACGGTGGCGACCCTTCTGAGTCGTTATTGGAGCAAAGCCCAATCGATCAATGTCTTTCTCATCCTGGGCATCATCCTGGTGGTGGATCTTGGGCGAGCGAACATACCCTGGATTCAGTATTATGATTATCAGTATAAATACGCGACAAATCCGGTATTGGATTTGTTAAAAGAAAAACCTTACGAAGGCAGAGTGACCGCCACAATGAATCCGTTTGCGGGCAGTTCGCTTGCCAATCAACAGGGCGGGCAATTGCTTCCACAGATTTACAATGACTGGTTGCAGCATTCCTTCCCTTTCCACAATGTCCAGAGTCTGGACGTCATCCAATGGCCTCGCCCACCGAAAATGGATCTGGATTTCGGGACCGCCTTTGCTCCGACCGGAAATGGTGATCTGGACAAATACACCCGTTTGTGGGAACTCACCAGCACCCGTTACATCCTCGGCATGACCGGCTACCTGGATTACCTGAACAACAATTTTGATCCGGGCAAGAACCGGTTTCGCGTGCATACGCAATTTAATTTCGCGCCCAAGCCGGGCAAAAAGGTCGACGCCGGGCTGGGCGCGGACGATCTGACCACGGTCATTCAGACCAATGGACCCTTCGCCGTGTTTGAATTCACGGGGGCTCACCCACGCGCGAAACTGTATGGTGCGTGGGAAAGCGCCAGTTCGGATCAGGACGCTCTCGGCAAACTTTCGAATCCAGATTTCGATGCATCCCGGATTGCCCTGATATCAGAAGGCACGGCACCAGCCGCTGCAACCTCCTCACCCGAGACCGAGGCAGGAACCGCTGAAATCACTGCATACGCTCCGAGAAACATTGAAATCAAAGTCATCGCCAACACTCCCTCTTTATTGGTCCTCAACGACCGATATCATCCCGACTGGCGTGTCTATGTGGATGGTGAATCTGCTGAAATGCTGCGGAGTAATTTTCTGATGCGCGGAGTGTTTGTTCCGGAAGGAGAACACCAGGTCAGCTTCAAATTTGAACCGGCAACCACAGGGCTCTACGCCGGTGTGTTCGCATGGATCACAGCCATCGGCATCATTGGAATCGGGTGGCAGGAGCGCAAGCAGCCAAGCGTGGAAGATCCGGTGGAATCCGAACCGTGAGTTGAGGGTATTTTTATCCGCAGATGTGCGCAGATGAACGCAGATAGGGTAAGAAACACAGGTGGACTCCATCTTGCTCGGTACAGCGCCCCCACCTTTTTGGACTGCGGTGATCACGGCACCGCTCTGGATACATCAGGGATAAGCTTTGGTTTCCTAAGGCCATAACCCATTCCTTTCCTCATGACGGAGACTCCCCACATGAAGGTTCATTCGCGTTGAATTTGCACACAGCTCGAGTGTGCTTACCGTATCCAAAGCGGTGTCGAGCCACCGCAGTCCAGAGTGCCCTTGCGTTAGGGTTTGCTCTCTTTGATGATGGCGACCCAGTTACCTTTTCCTGGGGGTTTAATGGTTACTTGGGTGAATCCCTTATAGCGGTAGGAGGAACCCTCCACTCCCGAATCAACACTAATCCATTGAATGGTTCGGTTCACTTTTTTCTTCTTTCCGTTCAAAACAACTCCATGTTGCCCGGTGAATAAAACGACCAAAGTTTCCTTGCCCTGAGCCGCGGCGTATGCATGATTCGCCTTCTGGGCCTGAATCCGATCCATGGCCGGTGATAGATCCCAGAAGGACACTTCCTGCTCCACCAATCGGGCTGCCTTGATGCAGGCGACTGCTTTGTCATTGATGCCCAAACCCGAATCCGGACGGTGAAAGCGAACGGAAGCCGCACCTGCCAGAAGATGTCGCCAGATACGTTCCACGGCATCCTGATCGGTGTGCCCAAACTTGTTGCCGGTAGCCCCGTAAGTTTTGGTGGTGTTGATCGGGCGGGGTTGTTTGGAGAGATAGTTTTTAACGTAGAGAAAGTTGTCCCAATGTTTGCGTCCGCTGTTGTGATTATTCTGGGACACATCCACAAAGTCGTAGAGTTCCGGGTGATCAAAGGTCTGTCGATGGCGTTCCGCTTTGAGGTTCCAGTCATCCCACATTTCGGTCACAAAAACCTTTTTACCTTCCTTACGAGCCCTTGATTTGACGAAGTCCGCCCAGTAGGCACCCCACTCCGGCTGCGCCTTGGTTTCGTTATCCATGCAGTAAAGCACGTGATCGTATTGCAGGGAGATATCCAGCATTTTGGCCACGAACTTTCTTTGGTATTTCAGCACGGTCACGTTGTTCCGTTGCTTCGGGGTTGTATAAAAGAACGGTTGTTTATTGGCACCCGGGTGATCAGGATACGCCTTGGCAAATCCCGAAGTGGCGTAGGTGTAGTTCACATTATTGTTCGGATTGTAGGGGTGAATCTGCCATCGATTGGAACCGCCGGAATCCGTGTAATCAAACCGATCCCAAATCTCGATCTGAACGATGATCGATCGTTTGGCCGTTTCCCGAAGCATGGTGTCAAACCGTTTCCAATAGGCATCGTTCCATTGATCCAGATCGTAATGTCCTTCTTGAATTTGTTTGAAAGGGTAAAGCTCGAATCCCTTGTCCTTCCGATCGCTCATGGTGTTTCGGATCAGGTTTCCTCCAGCGGCAGCGATACGATCGAGTTGTTCAATCAGGCGCTCCCTGGGCCACTGAAACAAATTGTCATCATCGCTTCCACCGACCAGCATGACCGGCTTTCCATGATACTCCCAATACCATTGATTTTCAGACCAGGGTTGAATGCCTTGCGATTGGGATTTCACAACGGGAAGTAAAACAAGGGAAAGTAACAACAGCGAAAAAAGGCGGGCAGACAAAGTCCGCATTCCAAACAATCCAATTCCAGGGAAACGTTTCATAATATTCTTACCTACCCCCTCAAAGCATTAAAACCAAGCTTGAAAGTCATGACCATTCCCCACCACAAGCATGCAGACCTTGATATTCGGACAACAGGTGTGTAGATTCCACACCATGCAGATCCCAATCAACCATGCTGGAACAGCACATCCGAACCATCCTGGATTGAACCGGCGAAAGTTTCTTCAACACGGGACCGGACTTTTGGCACTGGCGGCGATGTCTCCCCATCGACTTCTGGCAAAGACGACCTGCGATCTCAACCAGGTTCACCGCAGCATGTCTGGATTGGGCACCACGATCACACTCAAAGCATTGCACACCGATACCGACAAAGCTCAGCAGGCAATCGATGCCGCATTCGAGGAACTGAAACACATTGAGGCCACCCTGAGCATCTATCGTCAGGACAGCCAGATCAGCCAACTCAATCGACAGGGTGTTGTGCACCATCCGGACAAGCGTTTGCTTGAGGTTCTGGAAAAGTCAGCCGATTGGTCCCGAAAAACAAAGGGCAGTTTCGACATCACGGTTCAACCTTTATGGGCGCTTTATCAGGCAACCCGCAAAGAAAAATCGCTTCCCGATTCGAACAGCCTGGATCAAGCCAGACAATTGATTGATTGGAGACAACTGGAATTTAACAAACAAGAAGTTCGGCTGAACAAGAAAGGAGCCGCTGTCACGCTCAATGGGATCGCTCAGGGATACGCCACCGATCGTGTTCAAGGCATCCTGAAGGAGCATGAAATCGAGCATGCATTGATTGATTGCGGTGAGATTGGGCCGCTGGGAAGCAACATCCAAGGCAACCCGTGGACGGTCGGCATCCAACATCCCCGGCAGTCGGAAGCCTTCAGTGCGCTTGCCCAAAGTGATGGACGGGCCATCGCCACTTCGGGGGACTACGCGACCACCTTTTCCCCTGACTTTCAACACAACCACCTGTTTGACCCGCACACCGGTCATTCGCCGGAGGAACTGGCGAGTGTCACCGTTGCGGCGCCGACAGCCACGGATGCCGACGCGTTATCCACGGCGATTTCGGTCATGGGTCTCGACGAGGGCCTGGCCTTGATCCAAACACTCAAACAATGCGACGCACTGTTGGTCACCAAATCGGGTCGCACATTGATGACGGAAGGATTCCCATGCAAAGCTTGAAACAACCTCGATCATGGTTTGGCGCCCTGATCATATGGACTGTCGTCCTTGGCATGATGACAACGCATGCCGAAGATTTGATCGAACTCCTGAACGGAGCCAAACTCGAGGGCAAAGTTATCGCCATTCATCGTGAAGCCCGTGAAGTGGAGTTTGAATCCACTATCGCAGGTCAGAAGCTCGCGTTGAAATACGATTACAAAAACATTCATCGAGTTGTTTGGAATGACAAGGAATACATCGTCACACCCAAGGCAGGATCGACCAGCACCAACACGGACACCTCCACGGAACGTACGGAAGCGGAAGTCAAAGCGCTGATCGAATCGGTCGGAAGCACGAATCCGGACTGGCTGGCGTCGACACCGGTAGAGCATCCGCCCACGCTGGACCTCAACTGGCCCATGCCCGCCCCCCAACCCTGGAACAATCAGAAAAACATGGGGCAGTACATCTGGGACCGCATCAATCCCAACGCGAACAAATGGCGCTCGGGAGTCCGTCTGATGTATCACCTCCTAAAACGACACAGTAACAATTCTCAACTTTCACAGCGCATCAAACGCACCATTGGCGGCATGTATTTTCGTTTCTTCCAGGATTACCCCAGAGCAGCCTGGTGGTGGCAACAGGCTGGACCGGGAACGGAAATTCACAATCAAATTGGATTGGCGGAGTGTTATTTCAAGATGGGCAATGCAGACATGGCCAAATCATTACTCAACCGAACAGGCACTTCACTTGGAAAGATCAAGCTTCTGGGGACCATGGGTGATACGGATGCTGCATTGCGACAAGCCGACACCTTCGCCCGGGTAGCGCGTCAACCCCACGAAGCCTGGTTGTTGGCGGGTGACATCTGTCGATCCACCGATCAGTTTGAACGCGCCATCGCTTATTATCAAAAAGTCATCGATGGTCCCGAAGCTCGTAATAAAGATTACATGCGGCGCTACGTCGGACGAGCCCGGGACAGCATCGAATCCATCAAGCGTTTCGAACTCCTGGACATTTCAAAACTCAAGGATGGCGTCTATCGCGGAGACAGTCTGGGTTATGAAGCTCCGATCCACATTGCCGCCACCGTGCAGAAAGGACGCATCACCAAGTTGGAAGTGACACAACATCGCGAAAAACAATACTACTCAGCCATTCGCGATGTGCCTCAGCAGATCATCCGCAAGCAGGACTTGAAGGAAGTGGATGCCACCAGTCGCGCCACGATCACCGCAGTGGCGATCATCAACGCCACAGCCAAGGCGTTGACCTCCGCTCCACAACCCTGATGCGTGGCACATGTTTTTTTCTCGCAGGTCCATCTTGTCCGCCATCGGCTTTGGCATTGGTGGGGTCGTCTGCATTGGTTTAAGCCAAATCCATCCGGCAGCAACCTCCATCTATCAGACACTCGCAGCGGTTTTACTAGGCCTCACAGTTTTGGTCGTTGGATCGGGATTCAATGATCGTCAACGTTCACCCGCCCTATGGCGATTGGACCATTTCCTGCCTTTCCTCAGACGCAAACGCCTCATCGGGGGTCGGCCGCATAGCATCGTGCGACTGGCGAAAAGCCTGCTGCCTGACACTTTTTTCTTTGATCCGGAGACCGGCAAGGAAGGTTATTTTCGAAAGAGTCTGCGACGCATCGGCGGCACATTTTTGTCGGCCCCCATGCGGCGGGTTTCACAAGGTTTGTTTCTCGGACTGTTTTTATGGAGTTTTTTCCATGTTTGCTGGCCCTATTCCGCACGCCCCCAAACGGCAGGCGAGCATGTGGCAAACCTCCGTTTTGACACCATTGATCAACAAAATGGAAACATCGCATTCACGTCCGGCGAAACCATTTCGATCCCAGTTGCAGAAGGTGCAACCCGGTTCCTGGTAACGCAGTCACCCTTTGAGGAAACACCGACCACTCTCGGTCGATTTGATATGGTTCAAGGAGATGAGCAATCGATTCAACTCCACCCCGTGAAACCTCTCTCACCTGAACAACTGACCGGGATATTGACTCAAACAGAACCTTTCAGTCTGCATGAAACGGATCCCAACCATTGGCCCTCGCACCACACTGAAAATCTCGCCCGGAAAGAGATATGGCCCGCAGAGTTCTTTCTGACCATTGATCCTTTGGTCAGTCTTTCCACTGCCATCGCGTCCCGTAGTTGGGTATGGTCCCTGATCAGCGCCGCCGTCATCCTCATCGTCTGCCTGCTGATTCCACGCGGGTTTTGTGGATACATCTGCCCCTTGGGTACCGTGATTGATTTGTTCGATGGAACCATTGGCAAGGGCGTCAAACGATTCAGAGTGGGCAGAGAGGGTTGGTGGGTTCACATCAAGTATTACCTGCTGACATCCATTTTACTGGCCGCCGGTATGGGCATTTTAATCTCCGGTTATTTCTCGGCCATTCCAGTCATTACCCGCGCTTTGTTGTTTATTGGTGAACCCACTCAAACGGCGATAGCGCGCGGACTGCATCTAATGGCGCCTATTCACGCCGGGCATTGGATATCGTTGACCCTGTTTGCAGGAGTATTGGGGTTGGGATTTCTCAGACCACGGTTCTGGTGCAAATACGTCTGCCCCAGCGGAGCCTTGTTTTCCATTGGCAATCTCTTCCGGGTCACGGAGCGAAAAGTGGAGTCGTCCTGTATTCATTGCGACAAATGCGTCACGGTCTGCCCGTTCGACGCCATCAAACCCGACTTCACGACGCGCGGTACGGATTGCACACTCTGCCAGACCTGCGGCGGTGTTTGCCCGACGCATGCCATTAAATTTGTCGAACGATGGAACACCTGGGACCTCAAACCGGTCAACGAACCACCCACCGGAGAAACCCGAATGGGCAGACGCGGTTTCATGAGTTTTTGCGGTGGAACGGCATTGGCTGCCATCGGCGGGATCGGATCCGCCACGCTCACCAAATTGTTTGGAGCCAAACTCGACGAAGCATCCCGTCCTCATCCCATTCGCCCCCCCGGCAGTGTTCCGGAGCAGGAATTCCTTCAAATGTGCATCCGTTGCGGCGAATGCTTCAAGGTCTGCCCCAACAACGTGCTTCAACCCATGGGATTTGATCAGGGACTCGAAGGCCTCTGGACACCGGAAGCAAAACCGGACTGGGCCGGTTGTGATCCAAGCTGCAACGCATGTGGTCAGGTCTGCCCCACAGGAGCCATACGCGCCCTGCCACTGGAAGAAAAGAAAGCGGCGCGCATGGGCTTGGCGGTGGTGAATGAAACGACCTGCTTGCCCTTTGCCGGCCAGGAGGCTTGTCAGCTTTGTGTGGACGAATGCAATGCGGCCGGATACAAGGCGATCGAGTTTACGCGTGCCGGCACTCAGCAGGACGAGAACGGACTTCTTATTCCGGACAGTGGCTTCCTTGCTCCGGTTGTGCTGGCCGATCGTTGTGTCGGTTGCGGCATCTGTCAGACGCGATGCAAAGCCATCAATGTGGATCAAAAACAATTATTGAACCAATCCGCCATCATCATTGAGGCAGGCCCCGACAAAGAAGACAGACTAACCAACGGTTCATACATCAAACCGCGTCCGGAGCAAGCCACCACACCCATCCAAAATGATCCTTTCGATCTCCCTGCAACAGGTGGACAAGACGATCCATTCGGCGATCTCCCTTGAACATGATTCGCCTTTGCTATAGCAGTAACCAACCATGACAAAGATGAGTTCCTCCTTCAAAATCGCGCGCTTTCAGGCTGCATGGGCATTATTGCTGGCGCTGGCAACGATGCTTGCTTTCCTCCCTTCGGCAACTGCAGGCGACAAGCCTACCATGCCTCGTGGCTACACCATTCCCACCATCGATCTGGCGAAGGAAACGCACCGGCAAGTCATCGTGGACCGGGAAGGCGGACAATACCTTGGGCACCCCACCACCTGTCTTCTTGAAGATGGCAAGACCATGCTATGCGTCTACCCCAAGGGCCATGGTCGCGGTGGAATTGTCTACAAGCGCAGCAATGACGGCGGAAAAACCTGGTCGGACCGCCTCGAAACACCCAAATCATGGGCAACATCGAAAGAAGTCCCAACGCTTCACCGGGTGGTGGATGCCGATGGCAGGAAGCGCATCATCATGTGGTCGGGACTCTATCCGGCGCGTCTGGCAGTCAGTGAAGACGACGGATTGACCTGGAGCGAACTCAATCCAGTCGGGGATTGGGGCGGGATTGTTGTGATGGGTTATGTTGCCCAGGTGACCCGGCAAGCCGGTCGATACATGGCGATGTTCCATGATGACGGTCGTTTTTTCAAAGCGGATGGTAAACGCGTGGACACGATGACACTATTCCAGACATTCTCCCAGGATGGAGGCCTCACATGGTCTCAACCCGAAACCATCTTCGCAAGCAGCGACATTCACCTTTGCGAACCCGGCATGGTGCGGTCCCCGGACGGTAAACAAATGGCCGTGCTCCTCAGGGAAAACGCACGTCGCCGCAACTCCCATGTCATATTCAGCTCAGACGAAGCCAGGACCTGGTCCGCCCCTCGAGAATTGCCTGCGTCACTCACCGGGGATCGCCACACCGGCGTTTATGCGCCCGACGGCAGACTCTTCATTTCCTTCCGCGACACCACCCACGAATCTCCAACCAAAGGAGACTGGGTCGCCTGGGTTGGAACCTACGAGGACATCCTGACCAATCGCGAGGGTCAGTACCGCGTGCGACTGATGGACAACACCAAGGGAGCCGACTGCGCCTATCCCGGTGTCGAACTCCTCCCCGACGGCACCATCGTCACCACCACCTACGGCCACTGGACCGAAGACGAATCCCCCTACATTGTCAGCGTACGCCTCAAGCTTTCCGAACTGGACAAGAAGGCAAAGCGCGGGGAAATGATGCAATGAGTGTCCTCATTCTCCAAATGGAAGCTAAGAGGAAGAATTAGGTAAAACAATCACATCACCTTAAAACAAATCGCTATGTGTTCCAGTTCTTTCTAGGACAACTGCCCCAGCATCTATTTTGCATATTAAAATCCAATCTGGTTCCAAATGAGCATCTCGCCTTCCGGACCAGTTACCTTTCAATGGATGATCATTATAAATTGATGGAATCTCACCTTCGCCAACCAGATATTCAAGAAATTCAAACAGTTTGGTTCGATCTTTCCCTCTTTTGAGTTGCTTCTTTAGATCCTTCTTGAATTGGTTGGTCTGAAATATTTTCACTCAACGTCCCAGTTCCTCTTGAAGTCTCCCAGTGAATCAAACTCTTCCAGCTCCAATCCCTGATCTGTCTTCGCAAATGTTTCACGAGTTGTCGGGTTTGGGTTTTTTAATTCGATTGGAAATTCATTTCGGAGGGCTATTTGCCGAAAAAACAATCTGATCGCGTCTGTAGGAGTCATCCCTAGGCTTTTCAATACGGCTTCCGACTTTTCCTTCGTGGCCGGATCGATTCTCGCATGGATTGTTGCCGTTTTACTCATCAACAAAACGTAGCACAACAGCAACACAGGTCAATTTACAAATAGCACCCTTCTTTAAAGAAAGCTTTCTTAGGGGTATCAATTGAAGCACTCATTCCACTTCTGAATAATAAGGTCTCTATGTTCTTCAGCCAATTTATCAGCTTTGCTTAATTCTTTGGTCTTAAAGCCGATTGATTCACGAAGCAATAGACGTGGAAACGCCACAGTCATTCGATTTAACAATAGTCTTCCCACGTTCCATTTTTTTTGCTCAGAAAAGTTTTTAAGGGGAAAGTTTGGGGCGAGTCCCGCATGCGGGATCTCCCCTCCATTGACTTAAAAATGAACTCGCCCACCATTCATGGTGGGCGCAATGTTCACGTGGCTGGTACGAACCGTTGGAAGAGGAGTGCCGATACAAAGAGGAGGAACATGATCCCCAACCAATAAGGATGCTGTCCCACGATGGCCACCATGTCGACCAGGGCGATGCCGGCCAATAAGCCGGACACGGTCTTGAAAATCTGAATTTTGCGCGTGAACATGACGAATTGCAGACAGTAAAGAATCCAGAGGAAAAGCACCACGGAAGCTCCGATGCCCATCCAAAAGAAACGTCCGTTGTTGACCAGATAAGAAAGTAACATGGGCGCTGCGATCAATAAGCAGGGCCAGAAGGAAATGACACCGCCGGTCGACTCACGTTTGGCGACATAGGTTAATCCGACAATATAGGACGCCAGGGCAAAAGCGGTCCATAAAGCGTAGCCTTGCCAGGGATTTCCGGACGCATCGAAAGCGGCCAGCACCAGGAAAAACCGACAGGCAGCCATGATGACCGGGGAGAAAGGAACCAGTTTGTGAATGGCGTCGTATAGAATGATGGATCCCACAAGCAGCAGAACAATGATCCAGGACACATCACACCCAAACACCAGGCATACGGCACCCACTGCCATTTGCCCCCAGCCGAGCAGCCAGACGTTTTTTTCTTTCACATGTCCGGCCGGGATGGGGCGTTCTTTGCGAAACTGCCGATCAAAATCCGCATCAAAAGCATCATTCAGGTACATGCCCCCGACATAAAGAAGAGTCCCCCCCAGACACAGCCAGGCAAGCACGTCCCAACCGACAACACCCCCCATCAGCCAACCGACCAGACAGTTGGACCAAACGGTCGGCAGGTTGGAGATGCGTCCGAGGATCAGGAAAGCTCTCCAGTTCGGAGTTTGTTGTTTCGAGTTTGACTCCATAAAGGACCGCAAGAAAACCGATTCAGGCAACTTTTGCAACCTTTGATATCGCCGAGGTTTGGCTTGAGGTTTGGAATCCCGTGACTAGAATTCGATCTATCCAGTATGAAAAACCGGCAAATCAACATGCCTAGAGTCGAGAAATGCATTCCGGCGTGGAATTGTATCTGCTTGCTTTTATGCATGTTCACCTGCCCTTTCCTGCAGGCGCAAGGCACCTCTTCGGAAGCGAATGTCACCTTTTTTGAGAACAAGATCCGACCGATTCTGGCAGACGCCTGTTACGGATGTCACTCCGAGGCGCGGAACAAATCCAAGGGCGGGCTGCATCTGGACAGTCGTGAGGCCATGTTGCGAGGTGGAGACACTGGACCTTCCATGGTGCCCGGTCACCCGGACCAAAGCCTGCTGATCACCGCCATCCGGTATCAGGATGCAGACCTCCAGATGCCACCCGATGATCCGCTTTCACCCGAGCATATCAGGCATTTTGAAACATGGATCCAAAAAGGAGCGGTTTTCCCCCAATCAGCAGAAGGCCTCCCCGAGGCAAAACCATCCTGGTGGAAAACAATCGATCATGACACATTGCTCTCCCCGGAGACCTCGCCCAGGCAGGCCATCGATCATTACGTGTTTCGTTCCTTGAAGGAACAGCAAATCATCCCCGCCCCCCGGGCAACTGATGCCGAACTTGTCCGCCGCATCACCCTGGATCTGGCAGGCCGACCTCCGACTTCGGCGGAATTCAACGACTTCCTGTTCAGCCCGTCGCCCCGGCGTTTGGAAAACTACGTAGGCAACCTCATCCATTCCGCCTGCTACAAGGAGCAGCAAGTGGAAGAATTCAACTGGCTATTGATGGATGGCAAAGGGGGGGAACTGAAAAACTATCTGAAGACGGCTTTTGGAGAAAACCGATCCTGGGACCGTATTTTCAGAGAGATCATTGTTGCCGATTACGAGGATGAATCGGCGAAAGGCGCTCCCCAATTCATCAAAGAACGCGTACGAAACATAGATCAACTGACCAACGATGTGAGCGTGCGTTTCTTCGGCGTCAACATCAGTTGCGCTCAATGTCACGACCACCCCAACGTGCCGGAGTGGACCCAGGCGAGTTATTACGGCATGAAATCCTTTTTCGGTCGCACCTTCGACAACGGAGGATTTGTCACGGAACGCGGCTACGGTCAGGTCAGCTTTAAAACCACCGAAGGCGACACACGCAATGCCCCTCTTCAATTCATTGACGGCAACCAGATCAATGACGATTCCGACGCATGGAATGACGAGCAACGCAAAGCTGAAAAAGAACGACTTGAGACGTTGAAGCAGGAAAAGAAACCCGCTCCCCTTCCCGCCAACAGCCGTCGAGCGCGACTCGTGCAGGAAGGATTGGCAGCCGATCAACAGGGATACTTTGCAAGAGCCATGGTCAACCGGGTCTGGTATCGACTCATGGGAGCCGGGCTCGTGGAACCTCTGGATCAAATGCACGGGGACAATCCGCCGAGCCACCCCGAATTGCTGCTTTGGCTGGCGGAGTGGTTTGCACGTTCGGATTACGATTTGAATGGTCTGATCGAAGGCATCGTATTGAGCAAAGCCTATCAGCGTTCAAGCGCCTGGACCAACGGGGATCGCCCCGCCAAATCCACCTATGCAACAGCCAATTTACGTGTGTTGACCCCACGCCAATATGCTGCCTGCCTCCTCATCGGATCGAGTTCGCCCCAATCCTTCGACGGATGCCAACCCTCCGGTGAAGAACATCACGAACTACTTGCCGGACTGCTGAAACCTTTGGACAAAACGGCTTCCTGGTTCGAACGCCCCAGTGACGGATTTTATTTCAGTGTGGACGAAGCGCTGCAACTGAGTAACGGCGAGGAGATACGCTCCCTGCTTTTCGAAAACCGTACGAATGGTTTGGTCCCGACTCTTCTGGAAGAGCCCACTCCGGAAAAGCAGGTGGAAAAAGCATACTTCAACATACTGAATCGATTACCCACGAAATCCGAAACGGAAGCCATGACCCGGTTTTTAACCCTGGAAGGCACCCGGATGAACAAGCAACTGGAATCCATGATATGGATTCTTTTGACCAGTCCTGAATGTCGTTTAAACCATTAGCTTAAAATGCCCACGAGAAAAACAAAACCAGGCGAATGCACGAACGCCGAACATCAGATCAGCCGACGATTGTTCATGAACAGTCTGGCGGTCAGCATGGCTGGCGCGGGCGGTTTGATCGGCAATGCCGGATCGGCACACTTGTTTGATCAGGATCAGCTCAACCACCAGCTCAAAGCCAAAGGACGCAGTGTCATCCTGGTCTGGCTGGCGGGTGGCGCCAGTCAGTTCGAGACATGGGATCCCAAACCAGGACGCGCCACGGGAGGGCCCTTCGGAACCATTCCAAGCAGCATTCCCGGGCTGCATGTGTCGGAATTGATGCCGATGATGGCCAAACGCATGCATCAGACCTGCCTGATCCGCTCTCTCAACACCAAAGACAGCGGACACGACACCGCGTCTGTGCTGATGATGCGCGGGCGCAAGGACGAGCCGGCGATGAAATATCCGGACATCGGAGCCATCCTCGCCAAGGAACTGGCGCGTGCGGACAGTGAAGTGCCGGATTACGTCTCCTTTTATTCGCAAACAGAAGGACGTCATTTTTCCAAACTCACCCCAAGTTTTCTCGGAGCCCGTTTTGCTCCCATGCAGTTGACGGATCAGATGACGCCGCCCAACCTGAAGCGTCTGAGCCATCTTTCCGACATCGATCACCATGCGCGCGCAGAACTACAGGCCTTATTGAGCCGCCAGTTCGCCCAAAGCAGGGATTCGGAGCTGGTGAAAAGCCACGCTTCCGCCTATGCACGCGTGCAAGGGTTGATGAGCAGTGAGAAGCTCTTCGACATTGATCGCGAACCTGAATCCATCCGCGAGCGATATGGCCCGACACTTTTCGGGAAACAAATGCTGCTGGCCCGCAGGCTTGCCGAATCAGGAGTGCCTTTTGTTCGGGTAGGCCGCGCCTGGTGGGACAGTCATGGTCAGAATTTCGAGACGCACCAGGAAATGGTTCCGGAACTCGACCGGGTCCTCTCCGCACTGCTCGACGACCTGCGTCAACGTGGCATGCTGGATCACACACTGGTGGTGGTCATGGGTGAATTCGGTCGCACACCGGAGATCAACGCCCAACTGGGTCGCGATCATTTCTCAAGAGCCTGGAGTGCATTGATGGCCGGGTGCGGCGTTCAGGAAGGAGCCATTTTTGGTGAAACCGACAAGGACGGCAAAGAGGTGAAGGACGGTGAAGTCGGCGCCGGCGAACTATTCGCCACCATGCTGCATGCGGTTGGCATTCCACATGACAAAAACTATTACTTCGGCCCACGCCCCGTTCCACTGGTGAATCATGGCATTCTGCCCATCCACCAGGTATTGACCTGAGCTACAATTTGATGAAGCTCATGCTCACCAACAAAAAAATCCCATCATGGAATTGACACCAGGAACTGACCATTCACGCGAGGACATCCTCTTTTGCCTGTGTCATGCTGCTTCGGTGGGTGAATGGTTTGGCGGCAGTTCAGACATGGGGGTACATGTCATTCAATCAACAGGAGAACCATCGGAAAAGGCCCCCTTGAAAGGACACCAAAGTTACGTCACTGGCGTTGCGACGGCTGCAGGAAAGCTATGGTCCGTGGGATATGACCGATTACTGAATGAATGGGATCTTTCCACACATCAACTGGTTTCCTCCAGGAAAGCCCATGACAAATGGATTCGAAACATCCAGGCTTCTCCCGATGGCTCGATGCTGGCCACGGTGGGAGACGACATGATCGCCCGGCTGTGGCAGGCCCGAACCGGAAACCTGATCCACTCACTCCAGGGGCATGCGCCGGAAACCCCGCAGGGATTTTCCACCATGTTGTACGCCTGCGCTTTTTCACCTGACAGCAAACTCCTGGCAAGCGCAGACAGAATTGGTGAAATCCTTGTCTGGGATACCGGAACAGGTGAAAGGGTGCATCGACTGAAGGCGCCGATCATGTACACCTGGGATCAAGTGCAACGCCTGCGATCCATCGGCGGAATCCGATCCTTAAGGTTTTCACCGGATGGTTCCACCCTTGCCGTCGGAGGCATGGGGCATGTAAAGAACGTTGATGGACTTGGAGGGAACGCGCGCATCGAATGGTTCGATGTTGAATCAGGACAAAAAACGGGCGAATTCGAAAGCGACACCCACAAAGGACTGGTGGAAGACATGCGCTACCTGCCCGACGGCTCCCATCTGCTGGCGGCGGGCGGAGGAGGCAAAGGATTCCTGATCGCCATCGACACCGCCACACAAAAAGCCGTTACCGAGCCCGAAGCCCCCATGCACATCCATCGCTTTCATTTTGTTCCCGAATCCAATCAACTCCTGGCTGTTGGCCATAGAAAGACCATGACCTGGACCTACGGAAACACACCTGCGAGTTGACCTCACCAGGGAATTTCATCCGATTCGAGCGAACATCTGCGTCAATCTGCGCCAATCTGCGGATAAACCACATCAGCAACGCTGAAACGGGTCGATTCCCGATTTTTCAGCTTGGCAGCCAATCCCCGTTTTGAGCATGGTGGTGGGGTGAAAATTGTATTGGCATATTCGGGCGGTTTGGACACCTCAGTATTGGTTTCCTGGTTAAAAGACAAGTATCAGGCCAAGATCATCGCTTTCTGCGCCGACATCGGGCAGGAAGAGGAATTGGACGGTCTTGACAAGAAGGCAAAGAAAACCGGCTCCTCCAAAATTTACATCGACGACCTGCAGGAAGAGTTCGCCCGCGACTTCATCTTCCCCATGATCCAGGCGGGAGCGATCTATGAAGGTCAATATTTCCTGGGAACCAGTATTGCGCGTCCCCTGATCGCAAAGCGCATGGTGGAAATTGCCCGCAAGGAAAAAGCCCAGGCCATTGCACACGGCGCCACCGGCAAAGGCAATGATCAGATCCGATTCGAATTGACCGCAGCCGCACTGGCTCCGGAGATCGATGTCATCGCCCCCTGGCGTGATGCCGAATTCCGCGAAACATTTCCCGGTCGCAAAGAGATGATCGACTATTGCGCCGCGAAAAACATCCCTGTGGAAGCAAGCGCGAAGAAACCCTATTCCATGGATCGCAACCTGCTCCACATTTCCTACGAAGCCGGCATTCTGGAAGATCCCTGGTTGGACGCATCGGCTCCCGAGCACAAGGAAATGTATAAACTCAGTGTCAGCCCCGAAGACGCACCCGACGAACCCGAATATGTCGATCTGGAATTCGTTCAGGGCAACTGCGTCGCGGTCAACGGCAAACGCATGACACCTCTCGGCGTCATGAAAAAACTCAACAAGCTTGGTGGCAAACACGGTGTCGGAAGAGTCGACCTCGTGGAAAACCGCTTCGTCGGAATGAAATCACGGGGTGTCTATGAAACCCCCGGTGGCAGCATCCTGCTGTTCGCCCATCGCCAGATTGAAAGTCTGACCATGGATCGTGAAGTGATGCACTTGCGCGATTCGTTGATGCCCAAATATGCCGAACTGGTTTATTACGGTTTCTGGTATGCCCCGGAACGCGAAGCCCTTCAGGCCCTGGTGACCGAAAGCCAGAAAAACGTGACCGGCACCGTTCGCGTAAAACTCTACAAAGGCAACATCATCACCGCCGGAAGAAAATCCCCGGTCAGCCTTTACAATCCGGAAATCGCCACCATGGAAGCGGATCCAACCCAGGCCTACAATCAGGACGACGCCACCGGTTTCATCCGCTTGAACGGCCTGCGCCTGAAAGTGGCCGCCCAAGTGCATCAAGCACCCGCCCCCAAGAAAAAGTCCAAGAAAAAAGCGAAACCAGCACGTAAAAAGAAAAAGTAGGCAATTGGAGGTTGGAACGATCTCCCCAAATTAGGGCTCTCCCTAATTGCTGACATACACCTAAACTCAACGCATCACACACATAGAATGAGAACGAACATTGTGATCGATGATGCAGTAGTGGACGAGGCCAAGAGATGCACGGGAATCCGAACCAAACGTGAATTGGTCGATTTTGCATTAAGAGAAATTGTCAGAAGACATCGCATCTCTAAGATCCTGGAACTAGAAGGAGCTTTAGATTGGGAGGGTAATTTATTTGAAATGCGCCAAGGCCGTGACCGATGCGAGTCTTAGTCGATTTGTCAATTTGGATAGATTTTTTGCAAACATCAAACCGCACAGACTGTGTATCTCATCGCTTTAGATTTCCCCCTTAAACTCATCGGGTAACGCCTGTTTCCAACCTCCACCCCGCCCGAATCCCCTCCTCTTCGGTTTGAGGCGAGGCGCCTGCCTGGATTTTCCATGCGGCCAGCATGGCCACCATGGCGGCGTTGTCTGTGCAATACCTTCCATGAGCGATGCGAAGCTGCATTTCTTTGGAGTCACAAGCTTCCTGTAAGGCTTTTCGTAACCCCTGGTTACAGGATACGCCACCAGAAGCGGTAATGGTTTGCACGCCTGTTCTTTCAGCGGCGCGGATGGTCTTTTTAACCAACACTTCGACGATCGCGGCTTGGACCGAGGCGCACAGGTCCTGCAGTTTGGATGCGCTTTCGACCCGTTCCGGATGTTTCTGAATAAAATACCGCACGGATGTCTTGAGTCCGCTGAAGCTGAAATCAAGACCGGGATCTTTAAGCAAGGGGCGAGGAAAATCATGTGCTTTGGGATTTCCTTTGGCGGCAAGGCGATCCATCACCGGTCCCCCGGGATAGGGCAAACCAATCAACTTGGCGGTCTTGTCAAAGCATTCTCCGGCGGCATCGTCAATGGTCCCACCTAGAATGCGATGCTTCAAAGGTTCTTCCACCAGCACAAGCATCGTATGCCCCCCACTTACGATCAGGCTGACATTCGGTTCGAAGGCAGTTGCATCCAGAACGCCGGCTTCGGGATCAATCCAGGGCGAATAAAGATGGGCTTCGTGGTGGTTGACGCCCATGAAGGGTTTATCCAGGGCAAATGCCAGACTCTGGGCAACGTGATAACCCACCATCAGAGCCGGAGGCAATCCCGGACCTTGAGTGGCGGCAATCCAGTCGATGTCCCCGAGGCGGATTCCCGACTGATCCATCGCCTGACGCGCAACGGGCAGGATGTTGCTCAAATGTTCCCGGGCAGCCAATTCAGGAACGACTCCACCATATTCGGCGTGGAGTTTGATCTGGGAAGCTACCGGATCAGACAGGATACGACCCTCAGCAACCACCGCTGCGGCGGTTTCATCGCAGGATGATTCGATCCCCAAAATGTTCATGGACGGTCTTCAAGCAGGAAAACACCTCTCAACAGATCACGCGCCCGCTCCAATTGAACGTCCTTGGTGGAGCGGATCCGTTCACGTTCCTCTTCGGAGAGATGCAGCAATCCGTCCACACCACCCGGCGTGCGTTTATAGAAGAGAGCTTCCAGATCTTCGTTGGATACAGGGACCAGAATATCCGGAGTGATCCCTTTTCCGTGAATGACTTTCTCGCTGGGGGTGTAATATTTGGCCGTGGTCAATCGAAGAGCCCGACCGCCCGGAACCGGGAAGATACTTTGAACCGACCCTTTCCCGAAGGTCTGTTCTCCCAAAATGACCGCCCTTCCCAGATCCTGCAGGCATCCTGAAACAATTTCCGAAGCGCTGGCGCTGCCATTGTTCACCAGCACCACGATCGGCAGGTCCAGGATCGGATCTTTGGAGCTTGCAAAATGGTCACTGCGCATGTGCTTGGTTTGCCCCTGGGTGAAAACGACCCGTTGGCCGGATGGAAGAAACTGCTCACACACTTCTACGGCCTGATCAAGCAATCCCCCGGGGTTCCCTCGCAAATCAAGGATCAAACCGCGCATGCCTTTGGCCAACATTTGATCAATGGAACGGCGCATATCCCGACCGGTCTGTTCGCCAAACTGGGTCAACCAAATGTAACCGATCTGATGTTCGTCCAATTCGAAGGTATTGTCACCCGACAAGTCTTTGACCGTATCCACCTTGATGATGGCACGCTTGAGCACCACATCCCGCGATTTTTCGCTCGATGGGCGATAGACCGTGATGGTCACCTCGGTATCCGGTTCGCCGCGCAGGCGTTCGACGGCTTGCTGCAAAGTGATTCCCTCGGTGGTGCGTTGATTGATTTTGACGATTCGGTCTCCCGAAATGATCCCTGCCCGATAAGCAGGCGTATCAGCCATGGGAGATACCACGGTCAGGTAGTTCTTGTTTTCCTCCATGGTGACCACGATGCCCACTCCACCAAAGGCGCCCTCGGTATCTTTTTTGAGTTCATCATACTGGATGGGCTCCATGAACTCACTGTGAGGATCCAATGAACCCAGCATCCCCTTCAGGGCGCTCTCGATCAGTTCGCTGTAGGTAAGTTTATCCCCTTCGACATAATCCATCCGCACACGCTCGACCACTCGGGCAAAGAGTTCGAAATTCGCAAATGAATCATCGCTCGATGAGGCGCGCGCCGTCTCCAGATAAAGCAGGAGTCCCACCGTCACATTGACGCCGAGCAAAACTAAAATGGAAGAGTATATGAGCTTTTTTCTCATGATATCGATGGGTTTCCCCGGTCACTACCAAGTGGCGGGAAATCTAAACGTCGTCTGACAAATTGGCAAGCAACCAACTGATATAAGGCAAATCTCCGGGAAAGGTCACCTTGGGATTGGGATGATCTCCCGGGACCACTTTGACCGAATATCCGATGGATTCACATGCCGCCGTATCATCCGTCACCACCAGCCCTTGATCCCGAACCGACTGCATCGCCTTCCGAATCACCTCAAACCGAAATACTTGGGGTGTCTGAACAGACCATAACCCCTCACGATCGACCGTCGATTCGATGGACAATGCGCCGTCCACACGCTTCAATGTGTCTGTTACCTTTTGGGCTGCAACCACGGCGCCGTGTTCCCGGGCCGCATCCAGGCAGGCGCGGATATGAGTGGGATGGGTGCATGGACGAGCGGCGTCCTGAATGGCAACCATCTCGCAATCCTCCGAACAACACTGCAATCCGTTCCAAACGGAGTCCTGTCTCTCCTTGCCTCCCGGAGCGAAATAAAAGGGTTTCCGCACCTGAATTTGCTGTGCCAAGTCCTGAAATTCCTGTTGCCTGTCCTCCCGGACCACTAGAATCACCTGATCAATCACCTCGGATCGATCAAACGTGCGCCAGGTATGCCCGACAATGGGAATCCCCTGGACCTCCAGCCAAAGCTTATCAGTCCCCATACGGGTCCCTTTACCCGCAGCAACGATGATGGCAACATTCATGGAAGGAAGAGCTAGCACACTCCGAACACGGATTCAAAATCAAATCCAATAAGCTATTTCACGAAAAGCGGCCTTCAGTGCCCCCCAGGTAGCCGCGGGACGTCCCGTCACGCCCCTTTCGGTCTCCAAATCTCAAAACCCATCCGTTTGGGAAGCCTTGGTTGCACGATTTCCACCACACCATCTCTACGCCACCGCGCCTCTGCGTGAGAAAAAACTATCGCCCCCGGGCATCAGGAACAAATTTCCCGGGATTCAGGATACCTTTTGGATCCAACGCCGCTTTCAAGGTTTGATGCAACCCCATACACTCCGGTGAGAGAGCCAGATCCAGCCAGGGCATTTTTGCCAGTCCCACACCGTGTTCCCCGGTAATCGCACCATTCCATTTCAAAACCTGCGCGAACAAAGCATCAAGTACCTTCCGCCCCTGCTTCTCCTGTTGGGGATCGGATTTATCGATCATCACATTGACGTGAATATTCCCATCCCCGGCATGACCGAAGCAAGCGACTGGAATGCCAAACTTCTTCTGCAAGCGTTCCGCAAACTTGAACAAAGCCTCGAGTCGACTGCGTGGAACCACGATGTCTTCGTTTAATTTGGTCAGTCCGGTATCACGCAGTGCATAGGAAAATTCGCGCCGAATCTGCCAGATCTTTTCGCACCCTTCATTGCCCAAGCCTTTTTTGATGAAGTGGGGATTTTCCTCACGGATCAGTTGAGTCAGGGCACGCAGTTCGGATTTAACAGATGGCTCCTGCCCGTCCAGCTCGATAATCAGATGCGCCTCGCATCCCTCGAACATGTTGCTCCCCGTGCGTTTCATGGCAGCCTGGAGCGTGAAATGGTCGGCAATCTCAAGCGCGCTCGGCAGAAAACCAGTTTGAAACACCTTCCCAAGGATACGCGCCGCCATTGCCGTACTCTCCACACCAATGGACAAAGCGGCACGAAAAGGGGGTAAAGGAATGAGCTTCAAGGTCGCTTCGGTCACGATACCGAGCAGCCCCTCGGAACCAACGAACATGCGATGCAGGTCGAATCCGGTTTTGTTTTTATGGGTTCGACCACCGGTCTGGACGATTGTTCCGTCGGCAAGCACCACTTCGGCTCCCAACAAATAGTCACGAGTCACACCGTATTTCAGGCAACGGGGTCCGCCGGCATTCGTAGCGATGTTGCCGCCGATGCTGCAATTGGCCCGACTGGCCGGGTCGGGTGGATAACACAAACGTTTTTCCTCGGCTTTGGACTGTAAATCAGCGGTGATCACACCAGCCTGCACCACTGCCACAAAATCGGTTTCATGAATCTCCCGGATGCGATTCATTTTTTCGAGGGAGATCACAATCCCTTGACGCACCGGCACACACCCCCCCACATAACCGTGCCCCGCACCGCGCGCGGTGGTGGGGACCTGATGCTTGTTGGCCCATTTCAGAATCTTGGAAACCGCTGCGGTGCTCCGCGGAAAGGCCACGGCTTCAGGCTGGGCCACCGCAAACCATTTGTCGCCGGAATAGGTTTCCAGGGTGGCTGCATCGGTACGAAGTTCCCCTCGTTTGAGTAGTTTCTGGAGGGATTGAAAGTTGTGTTTACTCATTCTTGAGACAATGAAGCTTCATTTGTATCGGAGGACTCTTCATTGAGCAGGCTTTCCACCAGACCACGAGCGGCATCTTTCTCAGTCTCGGGAACCTTGATCCGAATCCCGCCTGTCGCCATGGAATAGCCTTCCATGCTCATGGAGGCAATCTCATCGGTCACGCTGGGATGAAACCCGGCAGCCTCCAATCGAGCAGAGATCATTTGAGCTTCAGCAGAATTAAAACTTGAGAATATGGTTTCCAGAGTCATGCCTCAACGTATACCAAAATCCTTCTGACACAAGTCCAGGGATCAACGCATGCGAAAACCGGCGCCCATGCGACCCGCCATTTTACTGGCCATTTTGCCGCCCATCTTGCCCATCATTTTCTGCATTTTACCCATTTTACGCATCATTTTCTGCATCTGACCAAATCGATTCATCAGATTGTTTAACTCAGCCACACGCACCCCACTTCCTTTGGCGATGCGTTGACGCCGTTTGGCATTCAAGATTTGCGGACGGTTGCGTTCTTCCGGAGTCATCGCGCAGATCATGGCTTCCATGCGGCGAAATTCCTTTTCATGCTTGCTCAGGTCCGCACCTCCCACCATGTCGGAGCCACCGGGCAGCATCTTGACAATGGATTCCAGGGGACCAAGGCGTTTCATCTGGCGCAATTGATCGAGAAAATCGTCCAGAGTGAACACTCCCTTACGCATCTTCTCTTCCAGCTTGCGGGCCTCGTCCATGTCGACATTTTCCGCGGCTTTTTCAACGAGACTGACCACGTCACCCATCCCCAGGATGCGGGTTGCCATACGTTCAGGGTGGAAAGGTTCGAAGTCCTCCAGTTTTTCACCGGCACCCGCAAACTTGATGGGTTTGCCGGTCACGGATTTCAAACTCAAGGCCGCACCACCACGGGCGTCACCATCAAGTTTGGTCAGGACCGCGCCGGAAATATCCAAAGCCTCATCGAAGTGGGTGGCCACATTCACGGCTTCCTGACCGGTCGCGGCATCGAGGACCAGCAGGATTTCCTGAGGCTGAATGTCGTCGCGCAATCGCACCAGTTCCTGCACCAACACCTCGTCGATCTGCAAACGACCCGCCGTATCAAATATCAAAATATCGCACTCGCGCTCGGCGGCTTCTATTTTCGCTGCCTTGGCAATGGCAAGCACATCCTTTTCGCCTCGTCGCACCACGGTCGGGATGTTCATTTGTTTACCCAAGGCTTCCAACTGGTCCATTGCAGCCGGACGATACACATCGGCAGCCACCAGAATGGGTTTGCGCCCCTGTTTCATCAGCCATTTGGCGAGCTTGCCGCTGGAGGTCGTTTTACCGGCGCCGTGCAGTCCCACCATCATCATGCAGGAAGGCTTGGCATCCAGCTTCAGTTCCGCATTCTGGGAACCAAGCAACTCCACCAGCTCGTCGTTGATGATTTTGATGACCTGTTGGCCGGGGTGAATGCTCTGGATCACCTTTTCGCCAATGGCCTTTTCCTTGACGTTTGCAATGAATTGCTTGGCGACCTTGAAATTGACATCGGCGTCCAGCAACGCCAGACGCACTTCACGCAGGGAATCCGCGACATTGGACTCGCTGATCTTGCCCAATCCTCTCAGATCCTTAAAAACACCCTGTAATTTGCCGGATAACGACTCAAACATGGCTCGAAACTACGAGAAAGGAAGGGGTATGACAAGCAGCATACACGGAAGTTTGTCGGAAATTACGCGTTTCAATTCCATCGAGGTCCGATATGATGGACGCACTCCATGGATTTGAACAAAAAACGACATCGAAAACGGACGATCAGAGCCCACGTTTGGGGCGCTTTGACGACTCTATCCATGATGGTGTCACAGGCGGACGAGATTTCCTTCGCTCGTGACATCCTGCCCATCCTGTCGGACAACTGCTTTTACTGCCACGGTCCGGACGCCAACCATCGGGAAGGCGATCTCAGACTCGACCAAAAGGAGGATGCACTGGCGAGCCGAGATGGAAAAGCGGCCATCCAACCGGGCAATCCAGAGGAGAGCCTGGTGGTTCAACGCATCCGCGCCCAGGATCCGGACGACCTGATGCCACCTCCCGATTCAAACAAGGCATTGACCGAGGAGGAAATCGACAAACTCGAACAATGGATCACCTCGGGAGCGGATTGGGGAAGGCATTGGTCTTTCGAACCTCCCGTGCGCCCTCCCCTGCCCGCTCACGCCGGGCATCCTATCGATGCATTCATCGAACGTCGATTGCAACGGGAAGGACACACACTCGCCGAGCCATCGCCGCGGCACACCCTGTTGAGGAGACTGTCCTTTGACCTCACCGGATTGCCTCCATCTCCGGGAGAAGTCGCGGCATTTGAACAAGACACCTCACCGAACGCGCTGGAAGACCAGATAGATCGCCTGCTCAATTCACCCCATTATGGCGAACGCATGGCCATGTGGTGGCTGGACGCCGCACGATATGCCGACACCGACGGGTATCAACAGGACGCCACCCGGTCCAACTGGCCTTGGCGGGACTGGGTCATCGAAGCATTCAACACCAACATGCCCTTCGACCGGTTCACCATCGAACAATTCGCGGGAGACCTGCTGCCCAACGCGACCCCGGAACAAATCCTGGCCACCAGTTTCCACCGGCATCACATGACAAACGGCGAAGGCGGACGTGATCCGGAAGAATCCCGCATCGACTACGTCATCGACCGCGTCAACACGGTCGGCACGCTCTGGATGGGCATGACGGTAAACTGCAGCCAGTGTCACTCCCACAAGTTCGATCCCCTGTCCCAGGAGGAATACTATCAACTCAACGCTTATTTCAACAACATCGACGAGGACGGACGCGCCGGTTCGGCCGCGAAACCCTACCTGGAATATCAATCGCCCAACATGACGCAGCATCTCAGGGCAGCCGAACGCCAACTCAAACAGGCAAAACAACGCATCGACCAGGTCATTCTAGAAGCTGTCCCCGCATTCAACTCATGGCTGCAAGCACGTAAACAAGAAGCCAGCACAGGATTCAAAGCCTGGTACGCTCTGCAACCAACCGGCATCCAAAGTGCCGAAGGCACCACGTTCAGCACCCGAGCGGAAAACATCCTCATCGCCCAAGGCCCTAATCCTCGCCAGGACGATTACCAGATCGTTGCCAAACCGGAGCTGGATCGAATCACCGGAATCCGACTGGAAGTGTTCCCTGATTCGAACCTTGCAAACGGCCGATACGGACGTGGCAAATCAGGTGAATTCATCCTGACCAACGTCAAATTATTTACCCGCAAAATCGGAGCCCGTTTGATGCACGAAGTCATTCTCGACCGAGCCATCGCCGATTTCGAAGCCAAACCCGAAGGAGGCGAACGATACGGCAAGGTCAAAGACACCCTGGATGACGATCCCCGTAACGGATGGACCACCCACGGCGACGAAACCGCCAGAAAACACACGGCAGTCTTCGCTCTCAAGCAGGCATTGGTAATGGCGCCGGACGAAGAAATGATCTTCGTCATGATGCACCGCTCCACGATCGGTGATGCCAACACCGGAACGTTTCGCGTATCCATATCCAATCAACCCGGCGAAGCGGTAAGGTCACTTGATCCCATGCCCATGGAAGTCCTGGCCGCGTCATTGAAAAACGGGGAAAAAGATCTGGAGCCGCAACTGACCAAACGACTCCGCAAACAATTCCTCGTCGACCACCAGCCATACCAAAAGGAGAAACCGCGTTTCGACCGCGTGCAATCGCATTACAACGAAATCAAAAACGCCGCCAAACCTCAAAAAGTCATGGTGCTCGCCGATCGCAAAGAAACCAGGGACACCCATGTCCTGGTGCGCGGTGTATGGGATCAAAAAGGAAAAATCGTTGAACCGGGACTTCCGGCCGCATTGGGGGCCTCAACCCAACCCAGGCAAGGCACCCGTAAAGATCTCGCCGAGTGGTTGGTGTCCGGCCAACACCCGCTCACCGCCCGGGTGATCGTCAATCACCTCTGGCAACTCATGTTCGGGGCCGGTTTGGTTCGAACACCCGATGACTTTGGTCTCCAGGGCGAACAACCCACTCACCCGGATCTGTTGGACTGGTTGGCGGTTGAATGGATGGAAAGCGGATGGGACATCAAACACATCCTGCGACTCATGGTCACCAGTCGCACCTATCAACAAAGCAGCGATGTTGATCCTGAATGGTTGGACAAGGATCCCTACAATAAACTCTGGGCACGCGCATCGCGCCACCGGCTCCCCAGTTGGATGCTGCATGATGCCGTATTGAAAACCAGCGGACTGTTGAACCCCATCCAGGGCGGACCTCCCGTCAAACCCTTTCAACCGGGCGGCATTTGGCAGGACATGTTCATGGGGAGGTTCACCTACGTCCCCAGTCCCGGAACAGCCCGGTATCGTCGGATGCTGTATGCCTTCTGGCGGCGTTCAAGCGCCCCTGCGTTTTTGTTCGACCAGGCCCAACGCCGCGTTTGTGAAGTGGGAGTCCGACGCACCAACACGCCGTTGCATGCCCTGACCCTTTTGAATGATGAAACCGTTCTTGAGGCATCCCAATCACTGGCCGCCGATTGTTTGGAATCAAGCGAATCAATTCAAGAGGCCCTGCGGCAACTTGGTCCACGCATTTTGAGCCGATCCTTTACGGCGCAGGAGTGGGATATCATCCAGAGCAAATGGAAAAACACACTGGCCCATTATCAAACCCATCCGGAAGAAGCCCGCGCACTACTCAACGTGGGACAACAAACCGCCCTTCCGACGCTCGACCCGATCCGGCACGCAACCCTGATGTGGATGGCCAACATGATTTTCAACCTCGACGAAGCAATGACCCATGAATAAGTCCGATCAACACAACATGGAGCAGGCACTCAACGTAACCCGCCGTTATTTCCTGGGCAAATGCACCGGACTCGGTATCGGTTCCCTGGCGCTGGCCGACTTGTTGAAACAATCACTGGCGGCACAAACCAATGTTACCGAACCAGGACTTCATCCCGCCGTGGGCCGTCTTGCCCCCAAAGCCAAACGCGTGATCTTTCTCACCCAATCCGGTGGCCCTTCCCAGATCGAACTGTTCGACCACAAACCCGGACTTCAAAAATGGGCCGGCAAAGAGCTCCCCGACAGCGTGCGACAAGGACAACGCCTGACCACCATGACGGCGAATCAAAAACAATTGATCATGCCCTCTCGCACGCAGTTCGAACGTTGTGGGCAAAGCGGCGCCACCATTGGTGAATGGATGCCGCACCTCAAAAAAGTGGCAGATGAACTGTGCTTCATCAAATCGATGACCACCAATGAAATCAACCACGCCCCCGCCATGACTCATTTTCTCACCGGACACCAAATCCCCGGCCGACCGAGCATGGGCGGTTGGGCGAGTTATGGTCTGGGAAGTGAAAACAAAGACCTGCCGGACTTCCTGGTGTTGCTCTCAAAAATGCGTCGTCCGTCTGATCAACCTTTATACGACCACTATTGGGGCAGCGGCTTTCTTCCATCCCGTTACCAAGGCGTGAAACTCCGCAACTCGGGAGATCCGGTCCTCTACCTGAAAGATCCGGACGGACTCCCACGACAGCTCCGGCGCAGCATGCTCGACGGGCTTTCCGAACTGAACGAACTGCGATCCCGGGCAACCGGCGATCCCGAAATCGAAACCCGGATCCGTCAATACGAAATGGCCTACCGCATGCAGGCCAGCATCCCGGGTTTAACCGATCTGAGTGACGAGCCGGATTCGACCTTTGAACTCTATGGTCCGGATTCCCGACGCCCCGGCAGCTACGCCGCCAATTGCATCCTGGCCCGTCGCCTTGCCGAGCGCAACGTCCGGTTCATCCAGCTATTTCATCCCGATTGGGACCATCACAGCCGCCTGAGTTCCTGGTGTGTTGCCCGCTGTCGCGACACCGATCAGGCCAGCGCAGCCCTCATCCAGGACCTCAAACAACGCGGTCTGCTCGACGACACCCTCGTCCTCTGGGGAGGCGAATTCGGAAGAGGCGTCGCGGGTCAGGGCAAATGGGACAGTCCCGAAGGCGGACGCGATCATCACCCCCGCTGTTTCACCATGTGGATGGCCGGAGGCGGAATCAAACCCGGCACCACCTGGGGAGAAACCGACGACTTCAGCTACAACGTGGCCAGAAATCCCGTTCACGTCAACGACCTCCATGCCACCGTCCTCCACCTCCTAGGCATTGATCATGAACAATTCACCTACCGCTTCCAGGGACTGGATTTCAAACTCACCGGAGTCGAAGAAACAAAAGTCATCAGGGACATATTGAGCTGAACAAGAGGAGGGACGAATCAAAGAACATCTTTATTGGACCGCTCTTCCAGAATAGCAGATGATAGATCAGTTCCCGTTGATGCGAGTCGCAAAGAAAGTTGTTTCCATGCGGGTGACTTGTTCGATACCGAAACAGGAGACACTTCTGCAATCGGTTTTCCATGACGAATTATGATGATTCTTTCTCCCTGCTCAACATCTGAAAACAGCTCGGAGGCATTTTTGCGAAATTCGGTAAACGTGACTTTTCTATTCATACACTTTCAGATCCAGCGGAGCAGAATGTACACCTTTATGTACTGTGTATCAAGATGACATATTCTGGGGCGCATCTTTGTTCCTTCTAAAATTATATGTGTGAGCCGAGAGCCATATGGAATGCGTGCGACTCGGCGCCGCTTTGGATACCTTTGGATAATGCCTCAGCATACTCATCTCTCGGAATCTAGTCCATGTCAGCAGCCCGTAACCAGAATAACATGACGCGTTGGGGTATGGGTGGGTGTGTTTAAATGAAGTATATGGTTTGAGCAGATGGATCATATCCAAAGCGGCGCCGAGTCGCACGCACTCCATAGAAATCCTTGCGTTTCTGCTCCTTCAAGGCATCAAGTGAGATGCACCCCATATTCTGATCTCAATGACATTTGCATCGACATCCGGCATCATTTTTGGTAGGTGTATGACTATTACCGAGAGGGGGTAATGTTGTTCATTGTTGAAATTGCAAATAATGCGTATGAAACATACAGCCTTCCGTCACGCCTTGGCTTGGTGGTCTCCTCTTTTGGATTCCGTTTTACCGATTTTCGTCACCTTCTTTACCGTCCTGGCATCTGCACAGCAGGTATCCGCTGCTGAGAGGGGCGCTCAAGCGCTCAATTTCCAAAAAGTCGCAAGCTGGCCGGATCAACCTCGCAGCCCAGTCCTGGAAGTTGCCGTGCATGGACAATACGCTTATCTCGCAATTGGTGACGGTGGACTTCTGGTGCTTGACGTCAAGGATCCCGCCTCTCCCGAGTGGATCGGTCATCATTTTGAGGGGCAGCATGTAAAAATGGTCAGGGTTCACAACGATCATCTTTATGCTGCAACTTCACAACACAGGGGCAGTCACTTTCAGGAAACAGGCGAACATCGGGGCCGGTTACACATTTTAAGTTTGGAATCACCAGAGAATCCTTCAGAAATCGCGACCTATTCTTTGGGCGCTGATATCAGGTGTCTGGATTTCGAAGGCAATCGCTTGCTGATCGGTGAAGGTGAAATCCATTCACAAACCGCCATTCGCAGTCTGGATGTGAGTGATCCATCGAATCCCACTCTGATCGATATTATCCAATTAAAATACGGGAGAGACGATGTAATCGTACCTGACACGATAAGATCAGTCGGAGATCAGTTTTATGTATCACCCGGGGGATACATTTACATTTCAGACTGGGAAAATACCCAGTTTCTCAATGTGGCAGGGGTTTCTTATGCTGGCGGCATTCTGAGAGGTTGGCAGGTAGAAGGTCCGTATGTTTTCGCAACACATCGCAATTTTAATCGCACAGATTCAAATCAGAGCAATCTCGTTGACACGCTTTCTGTCTTTGACACGAGTGATGTTTCAAATCCATCACTCGTTGCTTCACTGAATTTCAGTGTCTTTCCAATAAACAATACTTCCAACGGTAGTTATGGAATCGATGGAGGATACGAGGGATTGAGCATTCAGGATGGTTACGCTTATGTCTGCACGGGCATTCAGGGATTGGCGGTCATTGACATCAGCAATCCTGCCCAACCTGTTTTCATCAACCGAATAGACACGCCCGGAAACGCCACCCATTTGGAGATCAAGAACGGCCTTGCTTATGTCGCCGATTCCTACGGGGGACTTCAAATCATTGACATCAAGGACCCGAACCAAATGAGCATCCTCGGTCAGTTCGAGACCGGATTGACACCACGCCAATTCATCAGCGACGGCGACAAGGGAATCATGTTCAGCACGGATCATCGGAAGCATCATGCCTTGATTGAGTTTCTGGATCTTTCGTCCTCCTCAAGTCCCCAAAAAGTTGGAGAATATCAAGTCCCTTACGCAGTTGATGCATTGGAGTATTCGAATGATCTACTTTTTATTGTTGGCAAGGAAAACCGCATTTTGAAACTGGAAACCCTGGACGCATCCAACCCCGAATCCCTTCAGTGCCTGTCCCGAATCACGCTCCCCATCGAAATATGGTTGTCGCCACCACCTAAAATCCTTCATCACCCGGAGAGACATCACTTGTATGTTGCCGGATTAATGAGTGAACCGCTTTCGAACCGGTTTCGTGGTCATCTGAATAAAATCGACATCTCCAATCCAGCCAAACCGCAAATCATCGAACAAATCATAACGGATGGTAATGCCGTCACCGGTGGATTGTTCATTGATGGCAATCATCTGTATCAAAACTCGTTTGTCTATGGGGGAACGGACCAGTTGGACAGCTTCCCGACAGACAGCCCTTTGGATGGCTCCAGTTCAGGGACCGCCATCCTCCCTGCAAACGATTGGAAGAATGACGCCCGTCGGGTGGGTGGTTTGCATGTTTCCGAAGACAAGGCGTTTGTCGGGTTGGGACAACACGGATTTGCCGTGGTGGATGTGAATGATCCGACGAACCCCGAGCTTCGTTCTGATCATACAGCCCAGGGCGAAGTATTGGACCTGACGACCTACCAGGACTACCTATTGACGGCCGAAGGTGAATACGGGGTAAACATATATGACGTAAGCGATCATGATGTCCCCCACCATCTGGGCAGCATTGCCACCCTTGGACCGGCTGCATACGTGGGGATGTCCAATAGGTATGTTTATGTATTGGAACAGGGTTTTGGTTTGGCTGCTTACAGCATGGTCAAAAAGGGCGTGAAGTTGATTCAGCAACCCGAGTCGCTCAGTCTGGCTTCAGGAGATCGTGCCACGATCCAGTTAAAAGCATTTGCGGACGCCCCCCTGTCTTACCAGTGGTACCTTGGTGAAACCGGGGATACCAGCCAACCACTTGCAACAGAGACTCAATCCACCTTGACCACCGATCCGATCACCAAACAGGAACGTTACTGGGTACGTGTGACGGATGGACAAGCATCCATCGACAGCGACACCGCCATCCTGACCCCTATTCCCAGGACGCGTATTGAACTGATCGGACGTTGGCCCGAGGATCCGACCACCTTCACTCGACCGGGGTTTTCGACGGATGTTGCCGTGTCGGGCCCTTACATTTATCTGGCAGATGGCTTTGATGGACTGCGCATCCTGAATGCGAGTGATCTGACGGTGCCAAAAATAGTTGGACATTACTCGTCAAACATCCATCAAGTTGCCATCGAAAAAAATCGACTGCATGTCAACGGAAGGATTTATGAATTGCTCAACATCAACAACCCGATCGCCCCTACGCAAGAAGTGATGGTTACCGAGAGCGATGAGGTCATGTTGCCTTCAGGTGATTTTGTTTTCATGGGAGGTGAAAACGGATGGAACGCTCTGAATTTGCAGAATCCAATGAGAGCCGGAGGAGTGTGGCCTTCGAACGAACTTTCTCAAAATGAAACATGGAACATCAGAGGCATCGCAACTTCCGGCACCTATGCAGCGGCCAGCCAGGGTTGGGGCGGTATTCAAATTTTGGATATCACCTCCCCCACCTCGCCGAATCTGCTTACCTCTTACTATCCGAATGCGTCCGTTCAGGACCTTGCCTGGAAGAATTCATGGATCATCGCTGCACACGGTGATTTGTTCACTGGCCTGGAGCTCATTGACATGAGTGATCCTGCCAATCCAAAACAATCTGCGAGCATAACTGAGCCTCACGCCCATAAAGTCGCGTTCATGGAGAGTTCCTATGCTGCCGTCACCGGGAAAGGATTGTCGGTATTCGATTACGGGGATCCATCCAGGCTCATCAAAGTAAGTTCAGATGATTCTGACTTCGACACTTATGGTTTGGAGATTCACGGTGACCTCGCCTACGTTGCTGCAGGTAAGGACGGTCTTTTGATTTACCGCATCACTCCCGAACTCAAATTGAACCCTCCTTCGATTGAAACCGATGGAGTGCGCTTGTCCTGGTTGGGAGCTCCCGGAATATTGCTGCAACAAACAGCCACCATGCCTGTTCCAAACTGGACCGACGTCCCGGACACCGAGGGAGCAAGTAAAATCCTCATTCCCTTTGATCAAGCCAGTCACTGGTATCAACTCATCAAACGATAGATCGAATAGGCAGGTTAGGAACAACAGGCGGGAAATCTCACGGAGGACTTTGAGTATCGTCTCCCCACTGAAGCGGAATGGGCCTATGCCGCACGCGCCGGGACGACCACCCGATTTAGTTATGGAGATGATCCGTTTTATGAATCCCTCCATGAATATGCATGGTATAAAGGAAACAGCCGGCTTCAACCTCATCCGGTGGGAGAAAAGGAACCGAACCCATGGGGATTGCACGACGTTCATGGGAACGTATTCGAATGGTGCATGGATTGGTTCGACAACTTGCCGGGCGGGACCTTGACGGATTCGTGGGGACCGGATGACGGATATGACCGGGTGGTCCGGGGAGGATATTGGGACAGTTCCCCTTCATTTTGCCGTTCAGCCCTGCGCGTGCATCATCCCCCCGAATCAAGGCTGGCATTCATCGGTTTCCGAATCGTGCTGGCGAAGGTCTCCCCCTGATGTTTTCAGAAAATGAAAAGTCAGTAGATATGATCTTTCGCCAAAAGGTGCTGGTTTATGATTTCGATCATTCTTCCTACTTCCTGTCCAGCATCCTTTAGTTGCCCAACTGGACCAAACCTAAGCTGTTCAACTCCCTTGCTAATCGAAATTTTTGCACCATCGTGAATCGTTCCTGATCCAGGTTTAACGGTGAAATCCTCAGAAAATAATGTGTTAAGGAGTTCGTTCATTTCAATCAATTCATCACGATCCAATTCAATCTTCCTTAGAGTTTCACGATTATTTCC